>JGI2171J19970_10000035_pt1 | contig 49218 bp, 50 predicted proteins | sample DeeMarSWOR324_28_FD_19970 | JGI IMG/M metagenome (IMG submission 19970) | reverse complement strand
AAGGGTTTCAGGGGGAGATTTCAATGAGTGGGGGAAAAAAAGGGGGAGATTTAGGGCAGAAATCAGGGGTTGTTTCCATTGAGAAGCGGAGACATCCAAGGTTCAACGTCGATCTCCCCATGAAATATTCCGAGCTAAAAGTTCGCAAAAAGCAGGGAGGGATTGCCCACGATGCCAGCGAGGGGGGGCTCCTCGTCTATTTGCAGGACAAGCTCCCCATTGGTACCAAGCTCAAGATCGAGGTATTCTTTTCCCATGGCTTCCGTCTGACGCCCATCAGGGCTCAAGCGGAAATCGTTTGGGCGGATATCAGAGGTCCCGAGGACTGGGGTGAGTATAAGTACGGATTGAAATTCGTCAACATCGGGAAGGAGGACCTTTCGAAACTGCAATGGTTGCTCGATAGTCTTTCCACCTAGACGGAGAGAATTTGACGCCAGCTCTATTGGGGCTTATCCTGAGGTTGAACGGAAGCCTGAGATTATGCAACGGTTACTCTGTAGAGCTGGTTTTTTTTAACGGGAAAGGGCAAGGGAAAAAACAGTGGGGACAGTGAAGGGATGAGGTCGAGAAAGGTTAGCGTTGTTGAACGGCGCTTGTTTAACCGGCTTTATATTCCCCTGAAAGTCCACTTTAGGATCGTGGACCTTTGGAGCAAGGAACAGAGTTCCATGCTCATAGAGGGGAAAACGTGGAACGTCTCTTATGATGGTTTATGCATCGAAACGGGTGCGGCATTCCAGGAAGGTGTGATGACCTTTGCAGAATCGATGGGTGAGAAGAGGGTGAAAGTATTGCCCTTTTTAGTGATGGAGGAACAGCAGTTGGAGGTGGAAATCGATTTACCGATGGACCGGGGAAAGGTAATCGCCGTGGGAAGAGTGGTTTGGAGCGAATTAAAGGCAACCGATAAAGCTTACCACTTGAAGATCGGGGTTTTCCTTGAGGAGATGGCTCCGACAGAACGGGATAGATGGAACCATTTCGTACGGCAAGCAAAATAGCCGTCGCCAAATGAACAGGCACTTGGATAAGGGGGATGGTATGAAGAGCTTTAGGGGTGATGAGAGGAGGCGACATCCGAGGGTGAAGCTCCGGATAGAGGTGAGCTACCAGAAGATGGATTTCTATCTTCATCGGTTCACGGAGAACATCAGCGAAGGAGGATGTTTTGTCGAAACCGATGAGGTGTTGCCACCCAGGACGCAAGTTCCGCTGGAATTTTCCTTTCCGAATCACCCCAAACCGTTGGAGATCATAGGGGAGGTCGTTTGGGTTGTTGAGGGAAGCCATTCGGGAATGGGAATTCAGTACAAGAAGATCTCCCCGAATGCCCGAAAGGTGCTCAGGGAAATCGTTCAATCCCGAATGAAAGAGGATAAAAATTCTTGACTTAAGGATTCATTTTTTGTAGAGTTGGGGTTCAATTCACAAGGAGGAGGAATCCGTGCGTAAGAGCAGCTTTCCTTATCGGGTATATGATCGAAAACCCCACCCCAACATCGTGCTCCAGGTGCTCGAAGATGAGGACTTATTGAACATCATGAGGGAAATTCTGATTCAAGAAGGACGGCCCTGTCCATTCTGCAAGAGGAAAATCAAGAGGGAATCCTTTTCTAAGGAGATTTGGTAGGTAGAAGGGCTCTATGTCCCCACGGATAGACGTTGTGTTCCATTTTTCCTCCCATGCTATAATGAAGTCATTGCTCACTGTATCCCTGCTCCTCATGGTGGGTTGTGCTTCGGAGAGCCCGTATGATGGCGTCGTCTTTACAAGACATACTAAAGAAACCTTTCCTCCAACACAGGAGGTGGGGGTCTTTCCCCAGGATGCGGAGAGGGCTTACACGATTATAGGGGAGCTAAAGATGACTTTCTCCGCCGAGCTTAGCGATGAGGAGATGGTAAATCAGATGAAGGAGGTTTCCCGAGGAATTGGTGCAGATGCCATCATTGGGTTTAAGAAGGAGGCGGTCGAAATACCGATTCCGGGAGTGTTCCCCGGAAATCTTAAAAGGAAGGCCAGACATCAGCCATTGGAGATTTCCAGTCCAGAAGCAAAGGAGGAAGGGATTCTGCTCAGAGGCCTTATTGTTCGCTATCAGTGAGCTCGAATTCACCGAGGGAGGGTGATAATGGAAGGACAGACCGATGTTATGGACACTGACAGGAGGAGGTTTCAGCGGTTTAAGGTCGACCTACCGGTGGACTATGCCAGGTTCGAGACGAAGCGCCTTAAGGCCGGCATAGCGAGCAATGCAAGTGAAGGAGGGTTGATGGTATATTTACATGAGCGGATGAAAATCGGGACGAAGCTCTATGTTGCCCTCCTTTTCTCCATGGGGTTTGAGCTTACCGGAGTTAAAGCTTTATCCGAAGTTGTATGGAAAGATGCGGGATGGGGAGAGGGCTGGGGTCGATACAGGTATGGGTTGAAATTCTTAAAGGTTGCCGATGGAGACCTTGCCAAATTGAAGCATCTCCAAACAGATTTGGCGATCCAAGCCTAATTCCATCCGAAAGAATTGCGTCATTATGTGTTCTTCCTAAGCCTTCATTCGGGGTTACTCCAGCACCCAAGATCGTAATCTCTGATTCTTTTCATTCACTCCCTCAATCCATTCTCCTTTGGACGCGTTCATATTAAACAGAAATGTATCATACCCCCCTCTACTCCCGCCCTGTCTCCATCTGTGGCCCCTTTCGGGCGCGAACTCGCGGCTCATTTTCCGGGATCTTTTCACCTGAGATTGAGAGATGGGTCCCTTTAGCCAATTTTTGGCATAAAAAATGCTAAAAATTATGCATCGGCGGAAGAAGACCATACCGATCCATCATCGGTTCCCATCACGGAGAGCTTCTTGATCTTGGTCCCCGGCCATACAAGATCGACCGAAATCGGTTATACGTGAGGGGGGTTCATGGAAGGCCAAATTCGACTCCACGAGCGAAGGAGGTATCCCAGATTCCCCGTGGATTTCCCCATAGACTACCATCGCGAGGACGGAGGTAAGGTCTTCGTGGGAAGGGCCATCAATGCCAGCGAAGGGGGGCTGATGGTCTGTTTCACGGAGAGTATGAACATCGGGACTCGGCTCGTTGTGTCCATGCTGTTCAATCTGGGATACGAGCTCACTGAGATTAAGGCACGATGCCAAGTCATTTGGAAGGATGTGGGATTAGTACCGGATTTCCCGGGTTATCAATACGGGGTCAAATTCCTTAAAATCGAGGAATACGACATATCGAAATTGAAGCGACTGAGGAAGCATACGGTGGACCAGATGGCCTGAAGGGAGGAGGACACTGATGATGGGGCGGATGGGAAAACAGAATCTTCTGCAAAGGATTCACAGTCCCCAAGATGTGCGGGATTTAAGCAGGGGCGAACTATACCAGTTGGCCGAGGAGATAAGGGAGGAAATCATTCATACGGTTTCCATTACCGGAGGGCATCTAGCCTCGAGTCTAGGCGTTGTGGAACTGACCATTGCCCTTCACCACGTCTTTGATTCCCCTCGGGATAAAATCATTTGGGATGTAGGCCACCAGAGCTATCCTCATAAGCTCTTGACCGGCAGGAGGGGAAGTTTCAATACGTTGAGGCAGTATAACGGGCTGAGCGGGTTCCCCAAGAGGGAAGAGAGCCCCCATGACGCATTCAACACTGGCCATAGCAGCACATCCATTTCAGCAGCCCTGGGAATGTCCGTTGCTAAATCCCTGAAGGAGGATGGCAACAGGGTCATCGCCGTCATCGGAGATGGCTCCATGACCGCGGGGTTGGCCTTTGAGGGCTTGAATCAGGCAGGGCATCTTGAAAAGGATCTCATTGTGGTGCTCAACGATAATGAGATGTCCATCTCCCCCAATGTGGGAGCGCTTTCCGCCTATTTGAACCGAGTCATGACCGGGCAGTTGGTAAACCGATTCCGACGGCAATTGAAGTCCCTCCTTCAGACCATTCCGGGAATCGGTAACTCCATGATCAGGATTATAAAGCAAGCGGAGGAGTCATTTAAAGGATTCTTGACGCCCGGGATGTTGTTCGAGGAACTTGGGTTCAAATATGTGGGTCCCATCGACGGCCATCACGTTGACCACCTCATCGAGACCTTCAAGAACGTGAGGGAATGGCACCGTCCCGTATTGATCCATGTAATCACCAAGAAGGGAAAAGGGTATGGACCCGCAGAACTCGATCCGCCTTCCTTCCATGGAGTGGCCCCTTTTGACATCAAAACGGGAAGACAGAACAAAGCGGGAGCCACCCGGATAAGTTACAGCAGCGTCTTCGGCCAGACCATGGTGAAGCTAGCACGAACTGACGGTAGGATTATCGCCATCACTGCTGCCATGCAAAATGGGACTGGTCTCGGTCCTTACGCGGCGGAATTTCCCCATCGAATATACGACGTGGGAATCGCTGAGCAGCACGCCGTCACCTTTGCCGCAGGTTTGGCCTCTGAGGGGTTTAAGCCGGTTGTTGCCATCTATTCAACCTTTTTACAACGGGCTTATGACCAGATCGTCCATGATGTTTGTCTCCCGGGGTTGCCGGTGGTTTTCGCACTGGATCGAAGCGGAATCGTCGGAGAAGACGGTCCCACCCATCACGGCCTTTTCGATATTTCCTATTTACGCCATATCCCCAATCTGATTCTCATGGCCCCGAAGGACGAGAACGAATTTCAACATATGCTCAATACCGCAACCCTCCTGTCCCAACCCGCAGCCATTCGTTATCCGAGAGGAAAGGGAGAAGGGGTAGCTATGGATGGGATGTTGATGGCTTTGGAGGTGGGCAGGGGAGAGATTTTGGTAGATGGACGTGATCTTCTCTTGCTCCCGGTAGGCTCCATGGTTTATCGGGCTTGTGAGGCGGCGCGACAGCTGCGGGAGGAGGGCATCGAGGTCGCGGTTGTCAACCCCCGTTTCATCAAGCCGCTGGATAGCGCATTATTATGCAGCATGGCCCAAGAGATAGGGAGAATCGTTACTATCGAGGAAAATATCTTGGCAGGGGGATTTGGAAGTGCTGTAATTGAGCTGTTTCAAGAGAGGGGGTTTTCCCATATAAAGGTTCTTCGCATCGGAATACCAGATCAATTCTTGGCCCATGGTCCCCAAGGAGTTCTCAGGGAGAAATGCGGCCTCGGTTTGCAAGGAATCCTGGAAAAGGCCAGGTCCTTTCTCACGGGGGACGTCCATGCGAAAATACCTGAATTAAGGGTTTGGGGACCGGGAGAAAGCACGGCCACCCGCTCAATTTCGTAGCTGGGGAAGGACACATCGGAGATTCCCGCAGGGGTAAATCCTGTGATTTGAAATAATTTCATACTTTTTGGTCGAAGATTAGGAAAAAATTTCAACATTCCTCCTTTCTGCTCGGCAGGAATAGAACAAAATATCCCTTTATTTCAGCTCATTATCACTTATTTTCCTTTTCATGTGATCTGGCATGAAAAATGCTCTTCGTGAACTGTTACAGCGGGCGGGATAAGGGCCTGAAGAAATGATTGAACCGGAATCTCATACGGTGCTCACGACCCGTGAAGCCTGCCAATATTTGAGGATCTCCAGGCCAACCTACCTCAAGTATATCTATGAGAGGAAGATCCGAGCGAAAAAAGTCGGGAAGGGATGGAAGGTCCTCAAATCTGAATTGGACAGGTTCCTCAGAGGGGAGAAGTTCATACCCGAGAGGCGAAGCCATCCTCGGTTTTCGGTCGATCTTCCCGTCGATTATACCCTCGTAGAGAATGGGAAGGCTGATGTGGGAAGTGTGGCCAACGCCAGCGAAGGGGGTTTGATGGTCTTGCTGAACGAGATGATGGAACTGGGGACGAGAGTGATTGTTTTCGTTCCCTTCGTGCTGGATTCGGAGGCCACGGGGATCAAAGCTGCGTGTCGGGTTGTTTGGAGGGACCTTGAAGCAGCAAGCGGAGGGTCCCGGTATCAGTATGGACTTCAATTCACGGATATCAGCCAAGATGATGTCCTGAAACTGAGGAAACTCGGCGGCCAATTACTCGCTACGCTTCCTCCGTCATAATGGGAAGTCGAATACCCCAGTACATCCCATCATCTGCCTTCCGCCCCCATCCTCCCCCTTGAGTTCTCGGAAAAACTCGCTCTTTGCCGCTCACAAAAATGTGCTTATAAGAGGAAAACCACTGTCCCTTCGCTCAGAGGATCGTGTCCGTGTTCGTGGTTCGTGCTCGTGATGATGAGGACCGAAGACCGCCGACGGCAGACCGCGAAAACAGACCGCTGACCGACGACAGAAGGCCGCGGAACGGAAAGGCCGGACCGATGACTCCCAACAGAGGTCGCGCTGGTGTTCCCTTGTCATTGCTCATCAGCCATTTGACATTTGAGCTTTGACATTTGAGATTTCTCCTTCAGCCTCCAACCTCTCGCCTCTAAATTCACACGACTTTCCCCTTTCCGACTGCAGCACCGCAGCACTGAATACAGTTCGCTTCGGACCCTTTTATCCTTTCCTCGTGAGAACGAGCCGGTGGTAAAATAGTATCAATTCCCATAAACCGTCATAAAATGGGGACAATTATGCAAAAAATTCATAAGATTGACAAAAAATGGCGCTCCGGGAAAATCGGGGAAATTAGTATAATCTATTGATATTATTTATAATTTGGCCAGATGCATAGTTATTGGCATAAAAAATGCAGAAAAATCGCAACATGCACGGGTAAAATCCGGTACATCGGGGCACCGTTGGGATTAAAATCGATCAAATTCGATTACTGTTGAGGTGATCAGGTATGGAAAAGCAGGGATTTTCACATCCGAGACCACCTGGCATCAGGACGGGTTTCGCAGAGCGCCGAAAGTTCCCCAGGTATGACTGTGAGCTTCCCATCGACTGTTTCACGAGCGATAGCGAGACCCATGTGGGGATGGCCGCCAATATTAGCCAGGGTGGAATGCTGGTCCGCCTTCATGAGCGCATCGAGCTCGGGTCCCCCTTGAGGATAAATTTGATCTTTACCAAGGGTTTCCAGCTCAAGATCGTCAGAGCAAATGCAGTGATTATCTGGTGTCAGGTCGTGCGGCATGCCTTTTGGGGAAGATATCGATATGGTTTACGCTTGATTGAATTGGAGGAGCGGTTTTTTTCGGATTTCATGGGCCTTCTGGGCCAGCACGCTCGGCAATTTCATCTCAAGAATTTGTTCCCCTCCAGCTAAGGGGGTTCACGATAACCCTGGCAATCGGAACCCTGACCTCCTCTATGTTAAGCACTGGATGATGGGGGTCATCCAGTGCTTTTTTTTATTTCGATCAACACCTCATTGATTCATTGCTCCACAAGACTATTTCGCATCGGCATGCAAAGTGCTACAATTGATTTTATACGCATCAACTGGGTCAGGGTTCGTGGGGGTAGAAAAAGGGCTTGTTGCTTCTGAAGGAAATGGGTACATTTGGGAAATGGTCTGGCCGAAAACATAGAGACTCTCGTTTCCATTTGGGGGGTAAAAATGAAGGCGGGTATTCGGATGCTCTATTGGGTTGTGGCCATTCTATTCCTTCTCGTCACCCTTGGAGAGGCCGGTTTTTTTGCCGAGGCAGAAGGGGAGGTGGCCGGGAGCAAGACTTATCGCATATGGGGATTGACCACGGGGAGGCGGATTCTCGTAAAATATCGGGAGCCGGCGGAAACGGATCCGGGGAGACTGGTGACTCGATATAATCGAATTCCTGTGACCTATTCCATCTATAATAAATTCAGAAAGGGAGACAGGCTGGAACATTATAAATTCTCCTTCGTTTTTTTCCGAAATGATGAATCCGTGACATTTTCGTGGGATACCCGATGGACTGTCTCCATCATCGTTTTGGCCTTTCTTTTCTTTGCTGCCTTCCGATACGGAAAACCTCAAGCTCCGCGATATTCTCGATTTTAGCCGGCATATTAAGGAGGGGAGGTATTTCCCCCCATGGGATGCACTCGAGGGCGCGGGATCACGGGTCCGTGGCATGGTATATGCTATGGGGAGAACGAAGTGCTCTTAGACAAAAACGGAGGTAATCATGGGGTCAAGGGTTGTTACATGTCCCCACTGTGGGGGGAAGGTGAATGTCAAGAGCGCGACATGCCCCCATTGTGGCGGGGGCCGACTATCTCCAGCGGATAAAAGCCGGAAACCCACCTGCCCCCGGTGCCGCATTTCCCTGATCCACTATGCATATCGAGATCGCGACTTGGATATGTGTCCCCACTGTGGGGGAGTATGGCTGGATCGAGGGGAGTTCAGGGACCTAACCCGGGAAGGCGATGTCTACCAAAGCCAGCCAGCGCCAAAGGGATATGTTCGAGGGGCAATAAGGGGTCCAATACAATACATCCCCTGCGTCCGATGCGGACGCTTAATGAACCGAAAGAATTTCGCTAAAATATCCGGGGTCATAATCGATGAATGCAGGCATCATGGAGTTTGGCTTGACGGAGGTGAACTGGAGCTCATTCGGACCTTTATTGCCGATGGCGGGTTGGAAAGGGCCCAGGATAAAGCGATAGAAAAGAACAGGCAGGCATTGCGTGAACTTGCCAGCAACGTGGGCACGGTTAAATTCACCCAGCGAATGATCCATTTCTGGAATCCAAAGCGGTGGTTCTTTACAGGGTGGAAATAATTTTCCTCACGACTCATTGACATATCCCCTTTTTTTCCATTATAAATAGTATCGACAGTTCTGATTTCACGATAGGCCGGAAATCACCAACGATTTAAGGAGGTGGCAGATATGAAAATATTTCTCGGCGGCATTGCAGCACTCGTTGTTGGGATCATCCTCTTGATCTTCTGGTGGTGGGATTTCCTCACGATGCTCAAGGGCCTGATTCCCGTAATTCTCTTGGTCGGGGGAGGGTTCGCGGCGTATAGCGGTTACGACGAGATTAAGGAAAGGATGGCGGGCGAACCCGAGAAGGTTGAACCCAGCTTTGAGATGAAACCGGAAGAGACCTTAGCCGCGCCTCCGGAGGCTAGCACGGGCGCAGCCGAAGAAAAGAAGTCGCAGAAGCCAATGGCCCCAAGGGCGCCTAGAAAACGTGCCCCCAAGAAGAGGGAGGCTTAACTGCCGGTTCGGACTGGTCCAGGATAAGGCATGAGCGTGGTGGGGATGCTCCCATCGGGCAAAAATAATTGTTTAGCCCTCCAGATCGGCATTGCTTATCATCCGTGCCGCATTTGAACCGGGGGTTTCACCCTGCTGACAAACCTTGCCCTTTTCTCAACGAGGCCCTCGAGGGAACGTGCTTATCATTTGCTTCGCTTAAGCATTTCCCCCCTTGGGCTTTTCGTTTTGGGGAGTAGTGAGATAAGGGGTGTTGCCTTTGAGCGGCAGCGGATCGGGCCTCGTTGGAAGGTCATCAATACATGAAAGTCGGCGACGAGATATACCACCCTGATTTGGGGGTGCTGAGGGTTTTGGATTGGAGCGATCCATCACTTCTAACGGTAGTCAAGACGGAAGACGAGCGGCAAACTCCATTTAAGATTGGCAAACAGTCGGGTTGGACGAGGATAAAAGCGAAGGAACAGGAGAACGGCGAAGCTTATTCGGAGGGAATTTCCATGGCTAAAGAAGAAAAACCAGAACTCTCGGAAGAGGAATTTGTAGTTCGGGCGATTAAGAAATTGCGAAAGCCACCGTATAAGGGTATCCATAGTGTGTACAGCGGCTTCAACCGGGCATGTAAGGAATATTTCGGCACGAACCCCGTCGAAATAACCCAGAGGCTGGCCGAAGAGGGAAAAATTGTTGTGAGGCCGGCCAAAGGCGGGGCTATGCTGTATCTCCCTCAAGATGCGCCGAGGATAGCCGAGGACGCATTGGCCAAAATCTTGGAGGAGGATTGAGGGAGGCCTTCAGCTTTCGGAAGTCCTCGCACCTCCAGGTTGAATTTCCCCACCTCCAAAACGTTTATACTATGGATAGCCGTGTTCCCTCGAGTGTTGGAAGCGCTTCCCCGGGGAATTGAGCTTGAATAAGCGGGAGATTTGCGCTATAGTGATTAGACACCACGCGGGAGGAAAGGGCGCGATTGACCATTCTTGTGACCAATGACGACGGCATCGATTCCCCCGGACTTCAGATCTTAGCCGAGACATTGGAGGTTCTTGGGAGCGTTTATGTGGTGGCACCCGACAAGGAGTGCAGCGCCATGGCGCATTCCCTATCGCTCCACCGGGCCTTGAAGGTCGAGGAGGTTCGGGAGAATTATTTCGCCGTGGACGGAACCCCCGCCGATTGCGTCAACCTGGCGGTTTGTTGCCTGTTGCCCGAAAGGCCGAAGCTGATCGCCTCCGGCATTAACAAGGGGGGAAATATGGGGGAGGATATTACTTACTCGGGCACGGTTTCCGCCGCCTTTGAGGGGGCATTTTACGGAATCCCCTCTTTTGCTATTTCATTGACCTCAAAGGATGATTTCAAGTTCAAGACGGCGGCCTCTTTTGCCCAGAGGGTTGCCCGATTCATAGTGAAAAACGGGCTTCCCAAGGACACATTCCTCAATATCAACGTTCCCAACCTCGATGAAGATGGGGTGAAATCTTACAGGATCACACGACAGGGACGAAGGGTTTATGGAAATGCAGTGGTGGAGGAAGTCGATCCGATTGGGCAACGGTATTACTGGATCCGAGGCCATAGAGGCTTTGAGTCAATGGAGGGCACGGATTTCGAGGCCGTATCGAGCCATCATATTTCAATCACGCCTCTTCACCTGGATCTGACCCACTATTCCTCCATGGAGGAGATGAGGAAATGGGAATTGTAACCATTGAGGAAAATAATCTTTCTGGGGGTGAAGTATGAAGACGACTGTAAGCATTATAAAGGCGGATATCGGAAGTATTGGCGGCCACATCAAGCCGAGCCAGAATCTGTTGGAGGCGGTCGAGAATTTCGTCCGGATTGAGGGGAAGAACGCCGTGAACGATTTCTTCGTGAGCCACACCGGAGACGATATCGCACTGCTTCTTGCCCACACGGAAGGGGTGGAGGCGGAGAAAATCCACAAATTGGCCTGGGATGCCTTCATCGCCGGTACCGAGGTGGCCAGAAAACAGGGGCTCTATGGAGCAGGGCAGGATCTCTTGAAGGATTCCTTTTCCGGCAATGTGAAGGGAATGGGGCCTGCAGTTGCCGAGATGGAATTTGAGGAGAGGCCCAACGAGCCCTTCCTCTTTTTCGCCGCGGACAAGACCGACCCAGGGGCGTATAACCTCCCCCTCTATTTGAGTTTTGCGGATCCCATGCATAATGCCGGGTTAATGTTGAGCCCTGCTATGGCCGAGGGCTTTAAATTCACCATCATGGACGTGTCCTATACCGAGGGGGATAGGATTATCGAGCTTAATGCGCCAGAGGATCTGTACGATATCGCTGCACTGCTAAGGGACAACCAACGGTTCGTGGTGGAATCCATTCATTCGAGAAATAATGGGGAAATCGCAGCGACCGTCAGCACAACGCGCCTCCACAATATCGCGGGGAAATATACGGGAAAGGATGATCCGGTGATGTTGGTGAGGGTTCAGGGAGCCTTTCCAGCCACGGGCGAGGTGCTTTCTCCCTTTAGTATAGGGCATTTCGTCGCGGGATTCATGAGGGGTAGCCACACGGGTCCACTGATGCCCGTGAAGCGGAATTCATCCATCTCCTTTTTCGATGGTCCCCCCGTGGTCTGCTGCCTCGCCTTCTGCGTCCATAATGCCAAATTTACCGAACCCGCTGATGCCTTCGATCATCCCTATTGGGATCATATCCGGGAGAAAGTTTCCAGAAAGGCAACGGAGATCCGGGAACAAGGATTCTCCGGGGCGGCCATGCTTCCCTATAGTGAATTGGAGTATGGCGGGATCGTCGAGAAAATGAAGAAGCTGGAAACTCAGTTCAAAGTAAAGGGCTGATGGTTTGGGCTTGGTCTAAAGAGGCTCATTGAGGTTTTGACATTGAGGTCTGAAGGTTTTGCCTGCCTGATTTGAGGGGTTTCTCGGTGTCGTTCAACGGAAAATATGTCTATCTCCAGACCTTCGGCTGTCAGATGAACGTGCATGATTCCGAAAAGATGCTGAGCATCTTAGCAGACCACGATTATAGGCCCACCAAGGATATCCATCAGGCTGACATCATCCTGTTCAACACCTGCAGCGTCAGGGCCAAGCCAGAACATAAGGCCTATAGTGCTCTCGGAAGGCTGGGGAAGCTCAAGGAGAAAAAACGCCATCTGATCATCGGGGTGGGCGGGTGTGTTGCTCAGCAAGAGGGCAAACGGCTGCTGGATCGCGTCGGTCATTTGGATTTGATCTTCGGAACACACAGCCTCCATCGGCTCCCCGAGCTCATTCATGAAGTCCGGGCCTCCAGGAAGCCTGTGTGTGCCGTTGAATTTTGCGATGAGGTGAAATCCCTGGACATCTTTCCCATGTCCTCCAATGGCGGCAGGCTGAAATCCTACGTGACAATTATGCAGGGATGTGATAACTTTTGCTCCTTCTGCATCGTTCCCTACGTGAGGGGTAGGGAGAAGAGCAGGCCCAGCGAGAGCATCATCGGGGAGATCGAGGCCTTATCGGAAAGGGGCGTACGGGAGGTTACGCTGCTGGGGCAAAACGTCAATTCCTATGGCAAGAATCTCCCGGGCACGTTGACCTTCCCCCAGCTCTTGGCTCGCATTAACCAAATCGAGGGAATTCGGAGGATTCGATTCACCACTTCCCACCCGAGGGATATCTCAGAAGAGCTTATCGGGGCCTTTAGCAGCTTGGAAAGGCTCTGCAAACACATTCATTTGCCCTTTCAATCCGGTTCGGATAGGATTCTGGAGAGGATGAACAGGGGGTATACTCGAAAACAGTACATGGAGAAAGGGGAACGACTGAGGAAAGTCTGCCCGGATATCGGAATTACCGCCGATGTAATGGTGGGTTTCCCCGAGGAAGTTGAGGGAGATTTTCACGAAACCCTCGACCTCATCAAAAGGGTTCAATTCGATAACCTCTTCTCCTTTAAGTATTCACCGAGGAAGGGGACTGAAGCTGCTCATTTTCCCGGCCAAATCGATGAACCTACCAAAAGCCGTCGCTTGCGGGTCCTCCAGGATTTGCAGAGGGAGATCACCCTGAAGAGGAATCGAGCCCTTAAGGGGTGCTGCGAAGAGATATTGGTCGAGGGGGCGAGCAAGGGGAGCAAAGAGGAGATGACCGGCAGGACGAGTTCCAATAAGGTTGTCAACTTTAAGGGAGGCCCTGAATTGATCGGTCAGCTGGTAAAGGTGAGGATAGAGGAGGGATGCGCGAATTCCTTGAGAGGGAAGATCATTTGACAGGGAGGAGATCATGCTAAAGGAGGTAAGGGTTTCAGGTTTGAGCATAGATCCAATTACCCACACCCCCATTGTGTTGTTGAAAGACAAGGAGAACCAGGAAGTCATTCCCATATGGATCGGATTACTCGAGGCAAGTTCCATCGCCACCCAGTTGGAGAATATCAAGCTCGCTCGGCCTATGACCCATGATCTGATGAAGAACATTTTGGATCACTTGGACGTGGTGGTATCGAGGGTTGAGGTAAACGACCTCCGGAACAATACCTTCTATGCGATTATCCACTTGAGCTGGAACGGAGTAGATCTCACCATGGACGCACGCCCCAGCGATGCTATTGCCATTGCCCTGAGGACGAAGTCTCCCATCTTTGTTCACGAACAGGTCATCGAAAAGTCGCGGAAGATCGACTTGGCTCAGCGGGAAGAAGGTGCGGAGGCATCCGATGAGAAATTGGAGGAGATCCTTAAGGATCTTTCCCCCGAAGACTTTGGGAAATATAAGATGTAGGGAAATGGTGGATCTGTTCCGCTCCCCTAGGAAGAAAGATACCATCACTATAACCCGCCTTTCCCCCCATCCCCCCATCTCCTCCTAACTATAGTTATCGACCGGGCATTCCCTCGAAGGAACTACTCGGTTTTTCACGGGTAAAGCAATTTCTCGGTTTTCAGTACTCGGGTTTCAACTTCCTTTCGCTTTGCCTTGATGTTTTCGATAGCAATTGTTATCAGTGGAAGATGTTTTTGGATGTACGCGGAGGTTTACAGGAAACGATATGGCAAGGAAAATCCTTATTGCCATTGATGGGCCGTCGGGATCCGGAAAGAGCACCGTGGGAAGGCGGTTGGCACAGAGGCTGGGATATCGTTACCTCGATACCGGAGCTATGTACAGGGTAGCTGCCCTGAAGGCAGAAGAACTTTCCATTGACGTCGATAACGAGGACAAGCTGGGCAAGGCGTGTTCGGACCTGGATATTGTATTCGTCCAAGATGGGGATGGAGTCAAAACCTTTTGTAACGGCAAGGACGTAAGCGAGGCGATCCGGAGGCCCGAAATCAGCGCGTTGGCCTCAGAGATTTCGACGAGAAAGGCCGTCAGGGAAGTCTTAGTCCAAATGCAGAGGAGGATGGGAGGTGGAGGTGGTATCGTGGTGGAAGGGAGGGACGTTGGAACGGTGGTCTATTCGGGGGCGGAATTGAAGTTCTTTCTCGATTCCACGCCTGAGGAGAGGGGAAGAAGGAGGTTTCAGGAACTCTCGGAGAAGGGGATCCGGGTGAGCCTTGAAGAAACCGTTGTTGAAATGAGGAAAAGGGATCAGCGGGACCAGATGAGGGAACTATCACCGTTGCGGAAAGCGGAGGATGCCCTGGTGATCGACTCTACCAATATGGCCATCGATGAGGTGGTGGAGGAAATGTTCAAGGAGGCACGTCGCCGCATTTCCCGAGGGAGGGATTGTTAGGACCGGAATACCTCGTTGACGTCTCTTGGGGGAATTCCTTTTGGAAGTGATTATTGCAAAGCATGCCGGTGTCTGTTTTGGTGTTAAGAGGGCCATCGATATGGCCTTCAAGGCAGCTCGAAAATACCGGAATCACGTATATACCATAGGGCCCCTCATTCACAATCCTCAGGTGGTCGAGCAGCTGAGGGAAGTTGGAGTCACCGTCAAGGAGGATATAGGGGATATTGCTGAGGGGACGGTTATCTTTCGGTCTCATGGTGTTCCCCTGCATCTGGCTGAGGGGGCTCGGGGGAAAGGGCTCCGAATCGTTGACGCTACGTGCCCATTCGTGAAAAGGACGCATAAATTTGCTCGAATGTTGAGCCGGAAGGGGTACATGGTTATCGTGGTGGGAGATAAGTCCCATCCGGAGGTGAGGAGCCTTAAGAGTTATGTCGAAGGTGAAGCCATGGTGGCGGGCTCCGCGGGGGAATTGGCGGATTGGGTGGGGGAGGAAACAGTTGGCATCGTCGCTCAAACCACTCAGTCATTGGAGAATTTTCAGGAAATTGTGGCTACGTGCCTGGCAAAGGCAGGGGAAATCAGGGCCTATAATACCATCTGCGATGCCACGGCTTTACGCCAGAAGGAGGCCCTCGACTTGGCTCGCAGCGTCGACTGTGTAATCGTCACAGGAGGACATAGGAGCGCTAATACGAGGAGGTTGGCAGAGATCTGCCGACGGATTCTGGATGAAACGCACCATGTGGAACGGGTTGAGGAGTTAAAACCCAGTTGGTTCAAGGGCCGGAGGAGGATCGGGGTACTTGGTGGAGCTTCGACGCCGAGCTGGGTCATAGAGGAAATCGTGCAGGGTATCCATCGCATTACCTGTTAAGTTCGATGGGACAAGCGGCTTAAAGATTTGTTTTTTTTGGAGCAGTGTGCTATAGTAGCCGCATTTCATGAAGACTTTGGAGGGGGTTTAGGGTTTAATGGAGGAGAATAAGACGCGAGATATCAAGGATGCCAGCGGAGCGCTTGAGTCAGGCGATGAGCTCGAGGAAGAGGGGGCGGGGGCCGAAGTCGAGGACTTCAAGAAGCTCTATGAGGAATCCCTGAGGAGCATTGAGGAGGGCGATATCCTAAAGGGGGTTGTATTAGGCGTTGACGAGGAATATGTTACTGTCGATGTTGGATACAAATCCGAAGGACAAATCCCGGCCTCCGAATTCAGGGATAAGAACGGGAATGTAGGGGTTAAAGTGGGGGATGATATAGATGTGTTGTTGGAGAAGAAGGAGGACGACGATAGCCTGATCACGCTTTCCAAGGAAAAGGCGGACAAACTCAAGGCGTGGAGAAGCGTCAGCAAGGCTTTCCGAGAGGGAGAGATCGTCGACGGCACGATTACCTCGAGAATAAAGGGCGGATTTACCGTGGATATCGGCATCAATGCATTTCTCCCCGGTTCCCAGGTCGATATCCGCCCGGTCAGGAATCTGGATAGGTTCATTGGGAAGCAGTTTAGATTTAAGGTCATCAAATTTAATAAGAGGAGGAGCAACATCGTACTATCCCGTCGGGTTCTCTTGGAGGAAGAGAGGAAGGTGCTGAGGGAGAAGACCCTTAAGCACTTGAGAGAAGGGGAAATCCTTGAGGGTGTTGTCAAGAACATTACCGACTATGGGGCTTTCGTAGATTTGGGGGGAATCGATGGGCTCCTCCATATCACGGACATTTCGTGGGGGAGGATCAATCATCCCAGCGAAAAGGTCTCGATAGGCGATAGGATCAACGTTAAGGTCTTGAATTTTGATAGGGAAAGGGAGAGGGTCTCTCTGGGATTAAAGCAAATTTCCCCGGATCCGTGGGAGCACGTGAACGAGAAATATCCCGTCGGTTCACAGGTGAAGGGGAGGGTAGTGAGCACCACCGATTATGGCGCATTCGTTGAACTGGGAGAGGGAGTCGAGGGGCTCGTTCATATCTCCGAGATGTCCTGGACCAAGAAGATAAAACATCCCTCACAGGCAGTGGAGGTGGGGGATATCATCGATGCCGTCGTGTTGGATGTGGATGTGGCGAAGAAGAGGATTTCCCTGGGCATGAGACAGGTTGAACCCAATCCCTGGTCGGTCATTGAGGATAAATACCCGGTGGGAACCAGGGTGCAGGGAAAGGTGAAGACGATTACCGACTTCGGGGTATTTGTTGGCTTTGATGAGGGCATTGACGGCCTGATTCATATTTCGGAGATGTCCTGGACGAAGAAGATTAAGGATCCCGCGGAAATATATAAGAAAGGCCAGGAGATTGAGGCGGTTGTTCTCAATATCGATCGGGTGAACGAGCGATTTTCTTTGGGAGTGAAGCAGCTTGCGGCAGACCCTTGGGAGGAAATCCCGAAACGATACCATCTCGGTAGCCGGGTGGAGGGTAAGGTTACCAATGTCACCGACTTCGGGGTATTCGTGGAGTTGGAGAATGATATCGAGGGTCTAATCCACGTTTCCGAGCTCAGCAAGGAGAAGGTGCAAGATCCTTCAGATTTCGTAACACTGGGGGAAACGGTTTCAGCCCTGGTAATCAATGTCGATCCCAAGGAGAGAAAGATCGGCCTGAGCATAAGAAGTCTCAAGGAGAAGGACGAAAAGGAAGAAGTCGAGAGATACATGGCCTCCCAGGCATCGGCGACTCCAAGCCTTGGACGGCTGATCCAGGAGGAGATGGAGAAGAAGGCAAAGAAGGAGGAGNAGGATAAGGAGAAGAAGNCANAAGATCCTACCGCTGATATGGNCGAAACGCCTTCCGGCGAGGGGAGTCAAGGGGAAGCCTAAGGTTCATTACCACGTTGGACTGCTGGTGTGAGGGGCTATGAGGAAGATGTAATCATAGCCCTTTTTTGCACGAGGACTGAATGAGGTTACAGAGGGATATTACGCTGGGTTACTATATGCCAATGGGGTCAACCGTTCATCGGGTTGACGCACGGGCGAAGATTATCGCGTTAATCGCGTTGATCATCACAATTTTTTTAGTCCGCGAAATCACAGCTCTCGCGATGATGTTCTTCTTCTCCATCTGGATCGTCAGGCAATCGAGACTTCCGCTGCGATATATCCTGCGAGGGATGAGACCCTTCATCTGGCTCTTTCTCTTCATATTTTTCATGCATTTCATCGTCGTACCAGGACGTCCGATCTTTCCCTTTCGTATCGGTTTCATGCGAATGACGTATGAGGGATTGAGAGAGGGGGCCTCGATTTCAGTTCAAGTGGCCCTCTGCATCATCTTTTCATCAATTCTCACCTTGACGACCTCCCCGACGGAGTTGGCAAAGGGGATTTTTTGGCTCCTGTCCCCTCTGAGGATCTTCCGTGTCCCCGTTGATGACGTCGCCATCATGGTAATGATGTCAATGAGGTATGTGCCCCTCTTCCTGCACGAAGTCGAACGGGTTACCAGGGCCCACAGGGCGAGAGGAGTTTGTTTCGATGAAGGGGGCTTTCTAAAGAGGGCGAAAATGGTTTTGCCCATTGTAGTTCAACTATTGGCCAACAGCTTGAGGAGGGCTCATGGTATTGGTGACGCGCTGGCTGCGAGGGGTTATGGGGAAGGTACCAGATGGCCTCCCCGCAACGGCGGTGGGTTGGGTTGGGAGGGGTATCTCTCCTTGGCGACAACGGGGGGAGTGATTAGCGCGGTGTTGGCTTTCGGGTTTTTCGGAGGATCCCTTTGAAGGAGTCAGGCGGGCGGTATGAGAAGATCGTTACCCACAACGATTTCGACGGAATCGTAAGCGCTTCTCTCTGCTCCTTTTCGTTGCACGTGAACAGGGTGCTTTTCACGGGGCCTTCGAGCGTCGAACGATCCCTTATCAGTATTACTGCGGCTGATGTGGTCTGCGATCTTCCCTATCCCCTGGAATGCGGGTTGTGGTTTGATCACCATGAAGGGAATGTTCAGGCACTGCGCTATCGCACTATCGATCCCGCCCTTTTGCCGGGGAGATTTGACCTGAAGCCGAGCTGTGCCCGGGTGATCTTCGATTTTTTCCGCAAAGATGTCGCTTTTCCACCCTGGTACGAGGAGACCGTGGCGGAGGCCGATATCATCGATAGTTTCAATTATTCCTCNGTAGAGGAATGGAGAAGGGAAACTCCGGGAAGGATCATTGACAAGACCCTGAAAATCAGCGATCCCTCATTGAGGGAGCGGAACGCATATATGAGAAACCTGGTTTTTCAAATCCGAGATCATCCCCTGGAAAAAGTCGTNGTCTTCCCTGAAGTCAAGAAGCGATTCTCCCGCTATAAAGAGGAAGAGTTGGGGATGATGAGGATTATCGAGCAATCNTCGACCTTTTTGCCGTTGGACCGCAAACGCGAGATGGTCGTCCTCGATTTGACTGGGTATAAGCGGAGACCTGACATCGTCAAGAACCTCGCCTATCTCGGTTTTCCCGAGGTGCTATCGGTGCTGGAAGTGCATAACCTCCACGATAAGGGGGTAAAGACCAATCACTTAAGCTTCTCGCTGTCCGTTTCCCTTAACCTCCATCAGATGGAACATAAAAAGGACGTGGGTGAGATCATGAGATCCCTTAACATTGGCGATGGTCATAAGGGAGCAGCGGGGGGAACGGCCTATTGCACATCCAAGGCGGAGATGCTCAAGAAAAAAGAGGAGATCGTCAACGCGATCTTCCGGTTATGGGAAGAGCAATCATGAAGGGAAATACCATGTAATTTCGGTGGATTCCATGATTAACTCTCCCTTTCGGTTTTGGTTAAATATTCCCACCCCCAAATCCATAATTGTTCAGAGCCTATCTTTGAAAGGAGATTCTGTCATGAAAGGATTCTTAGTTGCCGGCGTAATATGCCTTCTTGGCCTCTGGCAAGGTTGCACCAACTCAAATGAGACGGGCTCGATGGATACACCGGGATCAAAAAGTACACGGGATGCTTCGGGAGTCTCCACATCGGATATTCAAATAATCGAGTATCATCTGGAGCACAGATCCGATAAGGAATGGGTGATAACCGGGGAAATAAAAAACAAGAGCAACAGTGCGATGGGCGTTGAACTGGAATACGTATGCTATGATGAGACAGGTTGGCCCGTAGCTGGGGGTACTTGGTGGGACCCAGAGCCAGGCAAGAATATTCCGGCTGGATCAACCTGGCCTATCAAAAATATGTTCCCTCATGAGGGCACCATCAAAAAAATGACGCTTGGCATTAAGAGTGTCAGGGTTTGGGTGCAAAAGAAATCGTTACCGTCCAAGAATTGACGGCTTCGTAAAAATTCCAACTGCCGTGCGACATGCTCACGGCCCTGAGCAAAGCCGAAGGGCTGCGTTACGCTTCATCTTTCGTCATTGCGGCGTACTGGTGAGTATGCCTCACTCCTCAAGATTCGCATATCTTGCATTTGGAGCTTTTTACTTTGCCGGCCCATTTTTGACTTTTTACGAGTTCATCAAGAATTAGCAATCTCGAATTTTCCGTATCAGTTCATTTTCATTTCTTCCCGATTTGTAGCGAAGGGATGAGTCATTTCGATTTTGATTTCGATGGGGGCCTCAAGAAGGCAATAGGGGGGATAGGTTCACCAAGGCGATAACAGTTCGGAGGAGAAGGCATGAAGTTTGAACTATTCTCTGCTATAGACATCCGGACGGAGATCAACGATTGGTTATCCGATCATCCGAATGCGGAAATCAAGTTTGTCAGTCAATCTGTGGCGACTACGCCTACAAAACCAGCGGAGCTCATTGTCTCCATATTCTATGAGGAGTGATGGGTTAAAGGGTATCCACATTTTTACTCCTGTTGGCCTTTATCCCCTGGATGTACCCAGTAAGAATGCCGAGATCAAATATGTTAGTTGCTGACCTATTCATCCTACCCCTTTAAATGTGGGGAAGAATCCAGGTACTATGATAGGGAGATTAAGGAGCAAGGCGCGGAATGCATAGTGAAAGGAGGAAAAAGATGGCGAGGCTACCGGTAAAGATCACAGTGTTGAAGAAGTTGAGCGCAAAGGAAGTTTACGGCCAACCCCTCCCGGAAGTATCGGAGGATATGGCCGCTTATTGCGACCGCCTGGAAGTGGGTCAGGAGTTTATCGTGGATGAGTCGGGGGCAATGCCATCGGGCTTTTGCACCTGGGCCTGGCATGACATCTATCCGGCGGTGACCGGGCTGCGATTCGGGGGAAACTATCCCTGGATCAAAAAAGAGGGGTTGATCTACTCCTGTTGCAGCGATGGGGCCCGGCCCGTGTTTTTTAGGATCGAGAGGTTGTGAGCCCACCCGAGCATTAGTGGTGAACCGGTGTGAAGAGGGAGTACCCGGATCGTCCCATCGTCGGGGTGGGGGCGATCATCATAAGGGGTGAAGAGGTCCTGCTGGCCAGGCGTGGAAGGGAGCCGGGCTACGGGAAATGGAGCATCCCAGGCGGAGGGGTAAAGCTGGGAGAGACCCTGGAAGAGGCCGTCATAAGGGAGGTTCGCGAGGAGGTAAATCTGGCGATAAGGGTTGAAGGGAGGGTTGAGGTCCTGGAGCGAATCTTCCGTGATCCCGAGGGGAAGGTCCAATACCATTATGTCCTCGTGGATTTCCTCTGCGAACGCCTTTCGGGGGAGGCCAGACCATCGAGCGACGCCTTGGAGGTCCAATGGGTTCCCCTATCGGAGATTTCCCATCATTCCCTTCCCGGGAAGACGAAACGGGTCATTCAAAAGGCCTTTGAGATGAGGGGAAAACACCACCTGACCGCTGACCGACGACCACGGACCGCAGACTAGTAACTAGTAACTAGGAACAAATAACCAATAATCCAGGTTTTGGGCAACAGCCCTTTCAGGAGCGAATCCATCACGGAACGGCCACCGGTATGAAGAGCGGTTGCCCGAATTTCTCCTTCCCGAATTCCCGGATGATCTTCTGCCCCTCGGGAGAAGTCACCCACCCGATATAGGCCATGGCCAAGACGTAGTTCACCTGGGGATGTTTCGCCGGATTGACGGCGATGATTCCATAGGGATTGAAGAGATCCGGATCCCCCTCGCAGAGGATTTCCACGGACACCTTATTTTTGTAGGCCAAGTAGGTACCTCGATCCGCCAGGGTATAGGCGAGCTTCTCGTTGGCAATCTGGATGACCGCACCCATGCCCTGCCCGGCTTCCGAGTACCACCTGCCCTCGGGCTTCAAGCCGGCCTTCTTCCAGAGGGATTTCTCCTTCTTGTGGGTTCCGGAATCATCCCCCCGCGAGATGAAGAGCGACCCGGCTCTCGCAATTGCTGCAAGGGCTTTCTTCGCATCTTTGGTGCCCCGGATGCCGGCGGGATCCTTGGCCGGTCCAATGATGATAAAGTCGTTGTACATAACATCCCTCCGGTTTACCCCATGACCAGCGGCCACGAATTTGTCCTCTGCCGGCCTGCTGTGGACGAAAACCACATCGCTATCGCCCATCTCCCCGATCTTCAGCGCCTTTCCCGTCCCTACCGCAATGACATCGACCCTGCAAGCAAACTTCTTTTCGAAGGGCGGGTTGAGGGCCTGGAAGAGCCCCGTGTTATCGGTACTGGTGGTACTGGAGACCTTCAGCCGTTCCTCGGCCATTCCCTGTGAAATTAATCCCCAGGTGAGGCTAAGGGTGAGACCCAGGAGGAGGATGAAGAAAGGGAACTTCTTCATGGCATGTGCTCCTTTCGCCTTGGGATATCGAGAGGGGAAAATTTACCAAGAATTGTCCATGAAGTCAAGAATAAAGTTTATATTAGTTATTCTTGGTTATTATTTTCCACTTTTTGTTGACTTAATTGCCTTTTTTCATTAAATTAATGGGAAAACTGTACTTTTCGCTGAAATTCAAATGATTTAATCGGACGATCATGGAATACCTGCTCGAGGCCTTTGGGGACTGTATAGGGCTTATTTTCTCCCTTGATCGGGAGATCTACGGAATCGTGGGGAGATCGCTCGCTTTCTCCCTGACGGCGACACTGCTTGCAACTCTTTTCGGCGTCCCCATCGGTTTCCTCGTTGGTACCAAGAGGTTCAGGGGAAAGTCGGGATTGTTGACCGTCATGAACACCCTCATGGCCCTCCCCACGGTGGTTATTGGCCTCCTAGCCTATGGCCTTTTCTCCCGCCGCGCCCCCTTGGGTTTTCTGGATCTGCTCTTTAGCCCGGCTGCCGTGATTATCGGGGAATTCATCCTTTCCCTTCCCATCATCGCCAATTTAACCGTTTCGGCTGTTCAGGCCGTCGACCCCCGTGCAGTTCTGACGGCCAAAAGCCTTGGGGCAGGGAGGACCATGGTAACCTGGACTATTCTCATGGAGGCCCGGTTTTCCCTGCTGGCCGGTATCATAGCGGGTTTTGGTCGGGCCATTTCCGAGGTGGGATCGGCTATGATGCTGGGAGGCAACATCCGGTTCTACACACGGACTATGACTACCGCCATCGCACTGGAAACGAGCAAGGGGGAGTTCGGTTTCGGCCTAGCCCTGGGTTTTTTCCTGCTCTTAATGGTCTTTTCGATGAACATCCTCTTTCACTTTCTGCAGATGAAAGGTCGCCGATCATGAGCGAAATTGGGCACACGGCTCAATTGGAGCTGAGGAATGTGACCCACCGCTACGATGGAAAGGTGGTCCTGGATATTTCCCGTCTTTCCATAGAAAGGGGAAAAATCTACGGCGTGCTCGGGCCCAATGGGTCGGGGAAGACGACGCTCCTCTCCATCATGAACCTCCTTATGCCGCCAACCTCGGGTCAGTTGTTTTTCGAGGGGGGACCCATCCAGTACGAGGGGGGCAGTCGGCTGGAGATTCAGAGATCCATGGCCATGACCCTCCAATCCCCTTATCTCTTTAACACCACGGTGGAGGGAAACATCGCCTATGGCCTGAGGGCCCGGGGTATTCCCAGGAAGAACCGAGCCGCCATTATTGAACGTGCCTTACAGCAGGTAGGCCTGCGAGGGTTTGCGAAGAGGAGGGCCAGGGAACTTTCGGGAGGGGAGACCCAGTTGATGGCTATTGCCAGGGCCCTGGTTATAGATCCGAAGATCCTGTTTCTCGACGAGCCAACGGCGAACGTGGATGTAGGCCACATCCAACAACTGGAGGAAGTCATCGCGGTTATCAACAGGGATCATGGAACAACCATTGTTCTCACGACGCATAACCTTCCCCAGGCGTACCGGCTCGCACATCATGTGTTTCCCCTCTTTGAGGGTCGACTGGTTGCCTCCACCATGCATAACGTATTTGGTGGCACCATCAAGGCCACTCCGGGAGGCCCCTATTTCGATACGGGCAAGATCCAGATCTGGATCCCCCAGGAATGCTCCTCATCTCCCTCTCACTACATATCCGTAAATCCGGGAGATATTATCGTCTCCAAGCGGCCCTTTGCTTCCAGCGCACGGAATCGATACGAGGGGGCCATCACTCAGGTGATTGACCAGGGAGGAGGGGTAGACTTAGTGGTCAGTGCGGGGGAGACATTCAGGGTTCAAATCACCGAACATTCCTTTCGAAAACTGGGATTGAATGTGGGCTCCCGGATATATGTCACCTTTAAGGCCAGCTCCGCACATCTCCTATGATTGGAATGAATGGGGGGACTCCATGGAAAAAGAGATGTTGACGACGAGGGAAGCGGCTGAATACCTTAACCTCAACGAAAAAATCATCTATCGACTGGTGAGGGAGGGGAGGCTCCCCGGAACGCGGATTACCGGCAAATGGACCTTTTCCCGATCGCAGCTCCGGCAGTGGATAGAAGCCCATTCCCTCGGGGAGATACGGTCTTTTCCCCTTCTATCCGAGTCCAATGCCGAAACCGGGTTATTCATTGCGGGGAGCGATGACCTCCTGTTGGGCCGAGTGCTCGCCCGGATCCTCCATGCAGAATGCCCGGAGCTCCTCACCTTTTATGCCACCTTGGGAAGTCAGGGGGGAATCAGGGCCATTAGAGAGGGAAAGGCCCACCTGGCAGGGGTTCATCTCTACCATCCCCAAAGCGGGGAATATAACCTGCCGTACCTCGGGAATTTTCCTCCCAAGGAACGGCCGTTAGTGTTTAATCTCGCTTATCGGATCCAGGGATGGATCGTTCGGCCGAAAGGATCTCCGGTTTTTCGCGGGGCGGCAGATCTGCTACAACCGGGAATCCGGTTCATCAACAGGGAGAGGGGGTCAGGGACGAGGGTCCTCCTGGATCACCTCTTGGCTCACAGTGGGATCGATCCGAAAGAGGTGGTGGGTTATAAGGATGAGGTCTTTACGCACTTAGAGGTAGTGCTGGCGATTTTGAAGGGGGAGGCCGATGTGGGCCTGGGGATTCAACCGGTGGCTGAACTCTTGGGACTCGGGTTCCTTCCCATAACCGCGGAACGGTTTGACCTCGTCGTTCCCCGGGAGAGCCTCTCCCTGAGACCCGTTCGGATATTCTTCAATCTTCTCCATTCGAGGAAATTCCTAAAGAGGGCAAGGGAACTCCCCGGATATGACCTGAAGGATTCGGGGAAGATGCTCCAGTAAATGGTAGTCGAGGAGGTCGTGGGTACGGTGAATGTTCAGTTCCTGGGAAGCGGCGATGCCTTCGGAAGCGGAGGCCGGTTACAGACCTGCATCTACGTCGATGGAGGCACGACGCGCTTCCTTCTGGACTGCGGGGCCTCGTCGCTCATTGCGATGAAGCGCTGGGGAGTGAACCCCTCGCTCATTGACATCATCTTGGTTACCCACCTCCACGGTGACCATTTCGGGGGCCTTCCCTTCTTCCTGCTCGATGCGCAGTTAGTCTCAGGCCGCACCAGACCCCTTGAGGTGGCGGGGCCGCCGGGCCTTGAGTCCAGGATTTGGGATGCAATGGAGGTCCTGTTCCCCGGATCCTCCCGCGTACAGCAGAAGTTTTCCCTTGATTTCGTTGAACTCGCTGAGGGAAATATCGCGAGGATAGGGCCCCTTGCCGTCACCCCCCTTGGCGTTATCCACGCGAGCGGCGCACCTCCCTATGCGTTGCGGGTCGAGGTTGGGGGAAAAATAATCGGATACTCCGGTGACACGGAGTGGACCGATGCTTTGATTCGCGCCGCGGAGGGAGCGGACCTCTTCATTTGCGAGGCATACTTCTTCGAAAAAAGGATCAGGTATCACCTTGACTACCGGAGCCTCGTGGCCCATCGAGGGGAACTCGGCTGTCGGAGGCTCGTGTTGACCCATATGAGCTCCGATATGCTGGGCAGAATCGAGAGCCTTGACGTGGAATGCGCGGAGGATGGGAAGTGTATTGTGTTGTAGGCTGGATTTACCTCAACGGGGATATTCGACCCGTTATCCTTCGACGATTCTCCCTCGTGAATCCACAAATTGACCGGAATCTCGTATCTGCAATTATGCCCCCACCATCTCCCGAGCGATTCTCCCTACCATTGTCACCGGCAGGAGCACGGGTTTCTTCGTTATCTCCCTGAACAGCGTCCTCGTTTCTCGTCCGAAACCAATGCAGTCCAAAATCACGAGATCGACATCCGCAGCTTTGATTCTTTGGGCTTTTTCCCTCAATTCCTCACGCGTTCCCGTATATGGGGAGACCGCTTCCGCAACGACCTCAAGGTTCGATTTTTCCCATCTTCTCTTTAATGCGGGAATTTGTTCCGGTGACGGCACGATCACTCCCAATCTTCCCGTATCCAACAAGCTTTGAACCATATGGAGCATGATCCTGTCAGGTCGGACCAGTATTTTGCTGGATTCGATCTCGGGAAATTCCCCGGTACAGAGGAGAATGATGATTTCAACGGGTTCCGCCTGGAAGTCTGATACACAGTGCTTCATTCGTTCTATGACCTGTGCTTCTGCTATTTTAACCTCGCTTCCATCCCTCATTCTTGTGACGAGGATATAATCGTTCGGTCGGGGGTAGAACGCCTTCACCTCTTCCAGATCAAGGCCGTCCAGGGCCCCTTTCTCAAGGATCTCTACCTTCGGGCCGAGAATATCCCGTAGTTCAGGAATGACGTCGCTCCTTGGAGATTGCCCGATGGTCAAGGTTCCGACTTTCACCGATTTTCCCCCCTCTGTATATGCAGGATCTGTGCTCCCTGCAACGACTGTCTCTCCCGTCACACTCTTGCATGCTGCTCTCTTCACCGCTTAGTCCGGCTCCCCTTATGTCGTCCACGATCTTCAGGAGCTTCCTCACCTCCTCTTCTTCCCCTCCTATAGCCATCACCGTTGATCCCTCCGCCCCATTGATGCCTCCCCTTCCAATCACCGTACATCTCACTTGGGAAAGGATTTCCGCGGCATCTTTTTCGGTAACGACCTTCCCGATCAAGGGAATCAGGCCGACCGCCATTCCGTACGATAAGTCCATATCCCTGCCCGCGGCTTTCACTGCCTCTTGAATGGACCCAGGGATGAGTTTCTCCAATCCTATTGGAATGATGAGATGTGCTCCCTGCGCGAACATCCCCGGGATAGCAGTTCCGGGATTCCCGCCCCCCGGAGATCCGGCCATCATAGCCACATTTCCATGCACATCGATGGCATTCCCGCTCATGATAACGACGTCCTCCCTGCCCAATCCCTGCGCGACCTCTCCTATCGTATCATCGATATTCTGCACCGCGCCCTTCTCCATGAGCAGGCTGTGCGCATGTTCCTTCGATGCGTCCCTTGCGGTGACGGTTCCCCTCGGCGTGATCCTCCCCGAAATTCGCAGCGGCATGCCGACCATCTCCTCGCAGACGGCGGAAACGGTCGTTCCCCCCTTGAGGATAATTTTCCCGTTTTTCAAGGCCTCTTGGACCTCGGGCAGAGAGACAACCGCCTTTGCGATGAGCCTCTTCGATTCGTTTACGGTAAGTGAAATCTGTACCTCCATTTAGACCCCTCCCAGCGTTTGCAGAACGTTCATCCGTCCGTAGAGCTCAACAACCCTCTTGAATTCTCCTTCATCGTAAAACCGACAGTTTCCCTCCGTAAACGCCTTCGCGACTTCAAGACAGAATCTCCCAGCTTCTTCGATATCGACCTCATGGTTGGCACCGGTTGCACACCCTGGCACCGCCGTCTCCGTGGTTACTGCCACACCGACAACGGGCGAATTCGTGGCCGTGCACGGTTGCATGATACTATTCATGTGGAAGAGCCCGTTCCCGTAAGGGGTGATATCTTGCGTCGTTATGGGGGTTACCCGCGGCGGTTTCCCCGTTGTCCATGCCAGGATATCCAACAAATCCTCGCTGATTCTCAGGATATATCCCTCTTTCACCGTGGGTGTGATTGCAATCCCCCTGTAATTGATGATCCTGTTTCCCTTGGTCGAATCCACCGATAGGATCGCGTCCATCTCGGAGTCGACCTCATGCTCGTTCATTTCCGGCATAGTTACGGGAGCCTTCATGAACGGAACCGGTTCGTGAGGCTGCGTTGGTGCGTCGGGACAGATATGCGTCGCAATAATGACATCGCCATTCAGTCTATCTCCCCTGATTCCCATGTCTGCCAGTTTCAGGGCACAGGATATGACTGTGATAGCCCCGTCCGCGTCTGAAACCATGCCGACCCGTTCAGGCCTGGCCCCAATCCCGCCGAGCCTTCCAATGATACCCAATGTCGGAGCATTGCCCCCGCTCTTCTTTCCCTCAACTCCTGGGATGACGGTCTTGATAAAATCCGTGGATCCTCCTTCTCCGCGCATTGTTTTCACATCGATTCGCTCCAATCCCCTGGATGTGAGCAAATCGGCCACCTGTGGGCCATTGATTGATGCATCGTCGAGAAGTTCGCATGCTTCCATAACGTGTTTCAGCATTTCATGCCCTCCTGCGGAAATCTTGCCCTCCCATTTCCGTGGGGTAATTTCGGGGCTCCCCAATCCCCGGGGTCACTGTGGAGCCATCGACCCAACGAGGATGGATGGAGCAATCTTCCACGTCGCCGGGGCCACATTTCCCTCCTATCTCCCCCTGGTGAGATGCCAGGCGAATAGGCCCGTTGCCTCGACAGGGTCAATGACGGGAATACCCACAGCCCCCTCAAGGTCCCTGGCAATTCCTATGGTGGTATAGCCCGTGCAGGCAAGGGCTATGACCTCGGCCCCGGTTTTTCGTAGGTGTTCGGCTGCGCTGATGGCGTTTTCCCTTCCCTCTCCGGTCAGGAGATCCAATGTGGTCTTGACGCCTTCTGGCCTCGTTTGGGAAACCAGGTGATCGCCCAATATATCCCTCATGATACGCGGTGCGCGTTCTCTAATCCCCAGCGTCCCGATTTTCCCCCCACAGGAGAGGGAAACAGAGGCACATGAACTCCCCGCCCCGACCACCGGTATTGTGACGATCTTTCTCAGTTCCCCCACGCCCGGGTCATCTGCGCAGCTCACGATAATCGCCTTCACGCCCTCTCGTTCCATTTCCTTCCCCAACTCGAGTATTTTCGGGAGGGCAAGGGCGGAGCTCTCCTCGTCGTATATCCCCTTCGGTTGGTCATTAATGCACCTGCTCTCTACCTGTAATTCGGGGAAATGGCTTTCCAACAGCCGCCCGTGGGCGTTAAGCAGGTTCTCGTCCTCCGTTGTAAGGACCCTTATCAACCCGATCCTTGTCTTCATTTCGATCCCTCCCTCCCACGGCTATCCGAGTTTCACGGTAATTCCTGGATCCTCAGTTTCTTACCGTTTTACCCGTCTGAGCCTGGGGTTCAGCGCATCATTGAGACCATCACCAATGAGGTTCAAGGAGAGCACCGTAAGGAATATGGCGGATCCGGGGAAGATGGCTAGCCACCATGCAGTCCTGAGAAACCTCTGGGCGTTGTATAGCATTCTGCCCCAACTCATGAGATTCGGGTCTCCGGCCCCGAGGAAACTCAATCCAGCCTCGGTGATAATGGCGGCGCCTACCTCAAGGGATGCGGTTACGAGCACTACGTGCATGGCATTCGGCAGTATTTGCTTAAAAATGATGCGGGCGCTGCTCATGCCTATGCCCTTCGCTGCCATGACGAATTCTGACTCTCTCAGTTGCAGGAATTCAGCCCGGACCAACCTCCCCGTGCGTGGCCAGCTGAGTATGCCTATTACCACAACGACGTTCCATATCGTATTGCCGAAGAAGACCACGATGACCAGCGCGAACAGGAACCTGGGCATGGACTGGAAGAGCTCACAGAACTTCATCAGTAAGTCATCGGTTATGCCGCCGAAGTACCCCGATATCGATCCGATAATGACACCAATCAAGGCAGCGGTAAGCGCCGCCGTAAAACCAACCATCAGTGAAACTCGAGCACCGTGCACCACGCCGCTGAATATATCCCTTGCCAAGTCATCCGTGCCCATGAAGAAGCGGTTATTGGGCGCCTGCAGAGGACGGCCGACCCCCGTATCCATGGGCCCGAATTCTGTGATCCAATCAGCCGAAACGGCGACGGTAACGAGGATGATCAGGAACAAGAGGCCGAAGACAGCCCCCTTGTTCCTCCGATATCCCTTCCAGAAATCCCACAATCTCTCCGCTAGACCTTCGGCACTCGTGTTCGCCAAGAGAGGCATTGAACTCCCCGCTGGTTATTCATATACGACCCTTGGGTCAAGATAGGCATATATGAGGTCAGTGATCAGATTGATCACAACCACCCCAACGGACATCACAATGAGCAGTCCCATGAGCACGGGGTAATCGCGTCGAAATACCGATTCAAACATCATTCTCCCGAGGCCAGGCCAGCTGAAGACCGTCTCAATGATCATAGCCCCTGTGAGTTGGAAGGCGAAATTGACGCTTATCACCGTGACAACGGGGAGCACTGCGTTGCGCAGGGCATGTTTAAAAATTACGGTGTTTTCCGTCAAACCCTTCGCGCGGGCGCTATCGATATAATCCATGCCGAGGACTTCCAGCATGTTTGCACGAGTTATGCGAGCGGCCAGGGCAAGCTGAATGACTCCAAGGCTCAGTACCGGCAGAACAAGACAACGAACCCAGTCAAGGAAGCTCCCCCCGCCCAAGGCACGATGGGGTATACCGCCCGTTGGGAGTATGTTTAAATATATGGAAAAGACTATGATTAATAACTGGCCGAACCAAAATATGGGTATGGCATAACCGAAGACCGCGACTATTGTGTTTATGCGATCAACGAAGGAATAAGGACGTTTTCCCGCGAAGACACCCAGGATAATTCCCGCGGTTGCAGCGAAAAACGTGGACAGAATGACGAGCAAGAAGGTGATGGGGATCCTTTCCGCAATAATATCGATGACTGGCCGCTGGTAGTAGTGGGAGAAACCCAGCTCTCCGCGAAATACATTGGCGATAAAAACCAAAAGTTGCTCTCCGAGGGGCTTGTCCAGGCCCAACATCTGTCTTACCTGTTCCACATACTCTACCGTAGTTCCCCCTCCGCCTTGAATAAAGAGGAAAACGGGATCCCCCGGCGCTATATGGAGTATTATGAAATTCATGACCAGGACCAACAGAACAAGAGGGATCGCCTCCAGGACTCTCCTCGTTATGTAGGCGTACATCGACCCTCCCTTGCAACGGACACACCGATAGAAAGCCTGCTCCCCAGAGCACCTCGAACGCCCTGGGGAGCAGAAATCCGCGGCTAAAGATTATCTCTCAAGCGACGGCCACTACTTGGCGGGATTTATCCTGTCGAGATGCATCCAGAGATAGCCCAGCACCCATACCCCCTTGGGCTCCTCGGTAAAGAGGCCTTCCTTAATGCCGGTGGCATTCTTGCTGTGCACGAGGAAGGCGCCTGGTAGCTCCTCCGCCAGTATTTCCTGCATGCGATTGGTGAGTTTCAGCCGTTTTTTCGCATCAATTTCACTGATCATCGAGTTAAACAGCCCATCGTATTCGGCATTGCTGAACGCCACACAATTCGCCCAGCTTATGGGTTTGATGTTCTCCGTGTGGTAGCGCTTCAGGGTTGGGGGGGTTGGGCCACCACAGAAGGGTAAAATACTGACGTCAAAATCCCAGCGCTTGAAAACATGTTCATGCCACGCAGCATGATCGAGGCTGGTGATTGTGATGTCAACCTTAACTTTCTTGAGATCGTCCTTGATAAGCTCTGCCATCTGCAGGTGTTCGCTGTAGCCGGTTGTGTGCTTGAGATTTATGTGAAACCTCCATCCATCGCTTTTCACCGGGTACCCGGCCTGATCCAGCAGCTTGGCGGCAACCTCCGGGTTATATGCGATCTGCTTGGCATCGGGGTCATGCCACCATGCGGAGAACGGTGTGAGCGGAATGTGCCCGATACCCGCATCACCGCCTCCGAAGTAAACCAGTTCAACGATCTTCTGCTTATTTATTGCAGCAGTCAGAGCCTTCCTCACCGCTTTGTTTTGAAATGGGTCCTTCCGTGAATTGAATCCGAGGGTGGGTATCGTTCCACACGGTGAACCATGGAACATAACCTTGTTACCCGGCAGCTTGTCCAACCTGGCCACTTCGCTGCGGGGTACCTCGAAGGGGACCCACTGAACCTCGCCCTTTTCAAAGGCCAATGCCCGTGCTATGGGGTCGCCGATGATCCGGAACACGATTCTCTTGATGGCGGGCTTTTCGCCGTGATAGCCTTCATATCTCTCAAACACGATATGGCTGCCCCTGACCCACTCGACGAACTTGAACGGACCGGAGCCGACCGGCTTGAAATTGTGGGGATTGTTCACCACGTCGGTCCCCTCGTAAAGCGCTTTTTTTACGCACGCCGAGCAATGGGGGCCAAGGCCGTCATAGGGATTCAGCATTTCAGGATATGGTGCTTTCAGGCGGACGACCAGGGTATATTTATCAGGGGTCTCAATGGTATCAATGACCGTTCCGAGACCACGGGCGCAGATGCTCCCATGTTTTATGGCTATTTCCTTGATGCTGAACGCCACGTCCTCAGAGGTTATGGGAGTCCCGTCATGAAAGGTTGCACCGCGCTTCAAATGAAACGTGTAGGTTAAGTAGTCAGGAGACACGTCCCAGGACTCGGCGAGATCGGGGACGGGTTTGAAGTTTTCATCGGCCTGAAACAGGGAGCTGTAAACACGGTACCCCACTACCCAGTCATGGAACGTGCTCGCGGACACCGGGCTGATGTTCCTTGGATCAGCTGTAATGGCGATGGCAAGGGTATCCTTCTCGCCTGCCGCGAAGGTTGATCCCCCCAGGCTTAACAACGTCCCCAAAAAAAGGAACAGTAGCACCTTAGTGCCCCACTTACTGCTTAAAATCCTTCTCATATCACACCTCCTTTGTTTCGTTGAAACCAGTCTCTTGCGCGACATACCTCTTTCCCTAAAAATGTTTACCCCCTTGATCATCACCTCCTTTATTCTAAAATGGACCACCAGGTTGTATCCGTCCCAATAGCACAGAAACGCCAGAATGTCAATCGCATGGCTAGGCGCCTCAAGGCGGCCCCAATCGCGGGTCATGCCGCCCGAATCGCCCCTAGCTTCAGCGAATCGGCCAAGTGGCAGGTAGCGAAGTGTTCGCGGCCCAGATCTCGGTAGGCTGGGGCCTCCGTCTTGCAAATCCCCTGCGCATAGCGGCAACGCGGATGGAAGTAGCAGCCAGGGGGTGGGTTGAGGGGGCTGGGGACATCGCCCGTAAGGATAATCTCCTGGACGGTGTAGTCGGGGTCCGGCACCGGGACTGCGGACATCAAGGCCTCGGTGTATGGATGCTTTGGATTCGAGAACAGCTCCTCCGCTTTTGCCAATTCAACGATCTTCCCCAGATACATCACCGCAACCCGGTTGCTGATGTGCTTAATCACGGAGAGGTCATGGGCAATGAACAGGTAGGTCAGTCCGAATTCCCCCTGGAGGTCCTCGAGGAGGTTTATTACCTGTGCTTGAATCGATACATCGAGCGCTGAGACCGGTTCGTCTGCCACGATGAGCTGCGGGCCAAGGACCAGCGCCCGTGCAATGGCGATCCTCTGGCGCTGTCCGCCGGAGAACTCATGGGGGTAGCGCTTCATATGATCTGGCTTCATGCCAACGGCCGCCAGCACTTCGCGGACCCGGTCCACCTGTTCGCTCCCCTTAGCTATTCCGTGCACGAGCAGTGGCTCTCCTATGATCGCCTCCACGGTACTCCTCGGGTTCAGGGAGGAATAGGGATCCTGGAAGATGATCTGCATATCACGACGAAGGGATTTGAGCAGCTCACCCGATGCGGAGGTTATAACCACCTCTTTGGACTTCTGACCCGGTTCAGCGAGTTTTTTGCTGTGAAAGATGACTTCCCCCGCCGTCGGTTCGATCAAACGGATGATGGACCGGCCTGCCGTGGTCTTTCCACAGCCGCTCTCCCCCACGAGGCCAAGGGTCTCCCCCTCCCTGATGTACATATCGATGTCGTCCACTGCCTTGACGTGTGCTACCACACGCCTCAGGACACCCCTGCGCACGGGGAAGTACTTCTTCAGGTTCTTCACTTCCAAAAGGATGTCGTTTGAAGGCAATTCCTAGCACCTCTTGTTCATTCGGACAACCAACAAGCGACGATGTGCCCCGGTGCTACCTCCTTGAGGGCCGGGATCTGCGTCTTGCAGATCTCCGTTGCGCGGGGACAGCGCGGCTGAAAACCACACCCCTGGGGGACCTCAAAGGGATCGGGTACAACTCCCCTGATGGGGATAAGGCGTTCCCTTCCCGTGGTGGCCAGCGACGGGATGGAGTCCATTAACCCCAGGGTGTACGGGTGCCTCGGATCGTGGAAGATGTCCCGAACATACGCGCCTTCTACGATCCTCCCGAGGTACATGACCACGACATCGTCGGCCATCTTGGCGATGACCCCGAGGTTGTGGGTGATAAAGAGGATGGCCGTATTAAACTCCCGACGAAGGGCGTTCATCAGGCCCAATACCTGCGCCTGAATTGTCACGTCGAGAGCCGTGGTCGGCTCGTCGGCTATCAGAAGTGAGGGGTTACACGAAAGGGCCATGGCGATCATGGCGCGCTGGCGCATGCCACCGGAGAGCTGATGTGGATACTCATCGACGCGCTGCTCGGGTGACGGGATCCCCGCGGCGCGCAGCATCTCGATAGCCTTGTTCCGCGCCTCCTTCTTGCTCAGCTGTTGGTGGAGGATGATCGCCTCCATGATCTGATCCCCGATGGTGTACACCGGGTTTAGGGAGGTCATCGGCTCTTGGAAGATCATGGCGATCTCGTTGCCGCGGATTGAGCGCATCTCGGGTCCCTTGGGATCGAGTTTCGCCAAATCTATAATGTTCCCGTTCCGATGGTAGAGGATTTGGCCAGCCTCAATCTTGCCCGGCGGCATCTGGATGAGCCCCATAATCGATCGGGCGGTCACGGATTTCCCGCACCCACTCTCCCCGACCATTCCGAGGGTCTTCTCCGGCTCGATAGCGAAGTCGACCCCGTCAACAGCCCGCACAACGCCCTGTTCGGTGTGGAAGTACGTCTTGAGGCCGCTTACCTCGATTAACGGCACCGCTCTCTCCCGCGCTCATTGAAACAGCATACTATATACTCCGGGTGCGCTGCGGGTCAAATGATTTCTGGGCAACCATTTGGGAGTTTCACATGGCTTTCCCGAGGGACCAAAGACGTGCTGTGCGACGAGGGTGCAATGGTACTATGTCCTTTCAGTACTGGGTCCTTTTTACGGTTCTTCTTCGGCGGGACCTTCGGATAGGCTTTCTCCCGGGACGAGGGAACAGGCGGAAATCGTGAAAAATCTCGGCCGAGTTCAAAGGAATTTGACTTACGTTGGCCGCATGTATTATTAAGGAGGAATGCCCTGCGGGAGGTGTTTGGAAAATGCAACCCAAATTTAGCAGAATTTTCGAGCCCATCAAGATTGGGGAGTTGGAAATCAAAAATAGAATTGCAATGGCACCCATGGCAATCTTTGGATTGGTCAATCTGGACGGAACGCTCACCAAGCGGGCGGTGGAGTACTACCTGGAACGCGCAAGGGGCGGTGTTGGCTTGATCATTACGGGCCTTTTTAAGGTGGAAAATGAAATAGAGGAGATGGTTCCTGGCGCTCCGCTTATCTCTCACGCTTCAGTCGCCCCTTTCGCGGAGCTCGCAGAAGCCCTTCACTCCTTGGGCTCGAAGATCTTTGTTCAGCTCACCGCAGGCTATGGCCGCGTGGGACATCCGGCGAGGCTTCGGAAACGACCAGTGGCCCCGTCTGCAATACCGAATTACTGGGATCCGGCGGTAACGTGTAGGGAACTGGAAACCGAAGAGGTCGAACAGATAGTGAGGTGTTTTGGGCAGGCAGCGGAAATTCTTGCGATGGCGGAGGTTGATGGCGTTGAGATCCATGCAGTGCACGAGGGATATCTTCTCGATCAGTTCACCATTTCAATGTTCAACCGGCGAGGAGACAAATACGGTGGGGATTTGGGGGGGAGGCTGACGTTCCCGATAGCAATAGTCACAGAGATAAAGAAGAAGGCAGGACGGAATTTTCCCGTTCAGCTTCGATTCAGCGTGAAGAGCTTCATAAGGGATTGGGGCCAGGGAGGACTACCCGGAGAGGAATTCGAGGAAAGGGGCCGCGATGTCCAAGAGGGCCTTCAAGTCGCTCAGATGTTGGAAATGGCCGGTTATGATGCCTTTAATGCCGACGGAGGTTCGTATGAGGCCTGGTATTGGGCTCATCCACCGGTTTATCAGGAACATGGCCTCTACCTCCCATTAGCGGAGAAGCTCAAGAAAGCTGTGAACGCTCCGGTTCTGGTTGCCGGGAGGATGGGGATACCGGAGCTAGCGGAGAAAGCAATAGCCGAGGGCAAGGCGGATATGGTAGCCCTCGGCCGGGGGCTCCTGACCGATCCTTCCTGGGTGAGAAAGGTTGAGCAGGGCATACCGGAACGCATTCGTCCCTGTATCGGCTGTCACGACGGATGTTTGGATAGGTTGGGGCGTTCAAAACCCCTTTCATGTGCGGTCAACCCGGCCACCGGGCGGGAGAGTGCATATGAGCTCAAACCCAGTCATGAGCCGAAGAACATAATGGTCGTAGGAGGAGGTGTCTCCAGTTTGGAAGCAGCAAGGGTGGCTGCCCTCAGGGGGCATAAGGTGTGTCTCTATGAGAAGTCGAAGGCGCTCGGGGGTCACCTCATGGAGGCCTCTGTTCCCAGCTTTAAAAAGGACCTTCAGAGGTTGCTGGAATGGTACAAAACCGAGCTTGAACACCTCAAGGAAAATGTGGATATCAAATTGGGCCTTGAGGTTACGCCTGATTTCGTCCAGCGGGAAAAACCAGATGTGACCATCATTGCCACCGGGTCGAGCAGCATTGTCCCGGATATTCCCGGCATTGACGGGGATAGCGTGGCTACGGATATTGATATCTTACTGGGTAACAAAAGGGCGGGGAAAAAGGTGACCGTTGTGGGAGGCGGAATGATCGGCTGTGAGGTGGCCCTGTGGTTGGCTCAGCAGGGCAAGAAGGTGACAGTTGTGGAGATGCTTGTCGAACTGATGACCGCAACCCGGGTGCCCCACGCCAACAGGATCATGCTTTTGGATTTATTGAAGCTGAACGGAGTGGAGGTTGTAACCAACCACTGCCTCCAGGAGGTTACCAATGAAAGTGCGATGTTTATGAGCAGCACCTTCGAGAGGAGAAGCCTTAAAGCGGACACGTTCGTGTTATCGATCGGTTTAAAGCCGAGCAGAGCGCTCTATGATACCCTGGTTGGGAGAATTCCAAATCTCTACCTCATCGGGGACGCGCGAAAGGTCCATACCATTATGAACGGCATCTGGGACGCCTATGAGGTGGCCAGGGTCCTTTAGTCGCTCTAGAGAAGCTGAGGTGGTCTAAAGCCATGGTTCTCACAAGGATGGATTGAGACGGAGGGTTAAGCAATGGGTGCCAAAGATGTCCACATTGTGCGAACCACTACTTGGTCCGCTGGGCCCGGGTGTCATGGTGGCTGCGGAGTACTGGCGCATATCAGGGACGGCAAGCTGGTAAAGCTGGAGGGCGACCCGGATCACCCCTGGAATCAGGGCCGCCTTTGCGCCCGTGCCCTCGCCATGACCCAGTACGTGGAGCACCCAGAGCGCTTGAGACGTCCGGTCAAGCGAGTGGGAAAGCGCGGCGAGGGCCGCTGGGAGGAGATCTCCTGGGACGAGGCCTATGACCTTGTCGAGAAAAAGATGAAGGCTATCCGCGAGGAATTCGGTCCAGAAAGCGTGATTTTCTCCATGGGCACCGGTCGGGACATCGGTCCCTGGATATGCATGCTGGCTTACGCCTTCGGCAGCCCTAACGTGATGTTCGCGCTGAGCGGCAACGCCTGTTACACCCCGCGTTTTGCCGCCCTGGATACCGTGCAGGGCGAGTACAGCGTGTTCGATGCGGGCCAATGGCTGCCGGATCGCTACGAGGATCCCCGCTTCGAATTGCCCGCGTGCATGATCGTCTGGGGTTACAACATCCCGGCCACCTGCCCCGACAACCTGTTCGGCCACTGGATAATCGACCTCATGAAGCGCGGCACCAAGATCATCTCCATCGACCCACGGCTTTCCTGGTTCGCCTCCCGGGCCAAATACTGGCTCAGGTTGAGGCCCGGCACCGACGCGGCCCTGGCCATGGGCTTTCTCAACGTCATTGTCAACGAGGATTTGTACGACCACGGGTTCCTGGAGAAGTGGACCAACGCAGCCCACCTGATTAGAGGGGATACCGGCAAGCTTCTGCGTGAGAGCGACCTGGGAGAGGGGGGCTCAGGGGAAAACTTCGTGGCCTGGGACGATGCAGCCAATCAGGCAGCCGTATGGGACGCGGAGCAGGTTGAGTACAAGGCACCGGATGTGAAGCCCGCGCTATCGGGCGATTGCGAGGTTACGCTGGCCGACGGAGACATGGTTGTTTGCCACACGGTCTGGGACGCCTTTCGCGCGGAGGTGGGAAAATATTCCCTGGACAAGGTGGAAAAGATCACCGGGGTCCAGGCCGGGGATATCGCCCAAGCTACCCGCTTCTATGCCTCCAGCAAACCGGCCTCCATACACTGGGGCGTGCCCATCGACATGACTCCAGCCGTCACCCCCTTGTGCCAGGCCATCGCATCCCTCTGGGCCCTCACCGGCAACCTGGACGTGCCCGGGGGCAACGTGTTCTCGCGCTTCGCCTTCGACGCAGTGGCGTACGCCCTGCCCGGGGCCGAGGGGGTCATCAAGCTGAAGAACAAGGAGCAGGACAAGCCCCGCATCGGGGCCGATCGTTACGGGCCCTTCAACAAATTTATCTGGCGCTGTCAGACCGATCTGGCTCTGGAACAGATCTTTACCGGCGAGCCATACCCCATCAAGGGCCTGTGGATACAGACCTGCAATCTCTTGGGCGGCATCGGGCTTGACCCCAAGAGATGGCGCGAGGCCCTCAAGAAGCTGGACTTGGTTGTGGCGGTGGATTTGTTCATGAACTCCACTACGCAATATGCGGACATAGTGCTGCCCGCGGCCAGCTTTCTGGAAAAGGACGGGGTGAGAAGCTGGTGGGTGCCCCTGCAGAGCATCAACAAGGCCATCACCGTTGACGAATGCAGGCCGGATGTGGAGATTAACTTCGAATTGGCCAGGAGGTTCGACCCGGATTTCAAATGGAAGACGATACGCGAACTGTTCGACGACATAATCAAACCCTCAGGCCTAACCTTCGAAGAACTACAACAAAAGGGCTGGGCCTTCCCGCCTGAGGGGCACCCCAGTTGCCCCTATCGCCGCCACGAAAAGGGCCTTTTGAGAGCGGATAAGAAACCCGGCTTCCAGACCCCCACGGGCAGATTTGAGCTCTACTCGACGCTGCGTGAGGATTGGGGGCTGGAGCCCTTGCCCCACCACGAGGAGCCGCCCTTAACCCCGGTGAGCCGGCCCGATTTGGCGAAGGATTACCCGTTGATCCTCTCCACAGGGAGGCGCTCGCCGGCCTTTTTCCACGCCGAGCATCGTATGATCCCCTGGCTCAGGGAGATCGATCCCGACCCGGTGGTTGAGATACATCCCGACACCGCGGCGGAGCACGGCATTGGCAACGGAGAATGGGTGTGGGTGGAGAACTGGATGGGCAGGGTCAAATTCAAGGCGAAAGTCACCCTGGTGGTGCCGACCTGGATGGTGATGGCGGCCCACGGCTGGTGGTTTCCGGAAAAGCCGGGCGCCGAGCCGACCCTCTACGGGGTGTGGGAATCCAACGTCAACCAGCTCATCCCCATGAACGCCCAGGGTAAGGACGGACTGGGAGCTCCCATTAAGCACCTATTGTGCAAGATCTACAAGGTTGGTCGAAAGGAGGAGTAAAATGGCCAGAAAGCCCGAATATGGCCTTTTGATAGATTACGAATACTGCACCGGTTGCTATACATGTCAGGTCGCTTGCGCCCAGGAATACCAGTGGCCCGCAGGGATTGGGGGAATACAAGTTTTAGAAGTTGTCCAGAGACTGCCCAATGACAGGGCCTATCTGGCTTACCTGCCGTTTCCCACCGAGCTTTGCATCTTGTGCGCTCCACGTACCAAAAAGGGCCTTGAGCCGGCCTGTGTAAAGCACTGCATGGCAGGATGCATGAAATATGGTCGGCTTGAGGACCTGTCCAAGGAGTTGGGTAACAAGCCCAGAATGGTTCTCTGGTCGCCGCGTTAGTTTTTTCACATCATATACATGCCCAAACGAAAATCTTGACCAGGACCCGCTTTCTTCTTCTGCCATCGAATTCCGCATAAAAGATCTGCTCTCAGGGGCCCAAGTGCAGCTTCCCACCCGTGATGGCGACCACCACCTCCCGACCTATGACATGGCGTTAACCTCCGGGGGTATCGAGTCTCGGTTGTCTCCGCATAGCAAACAATTGGATTATTTAGCGACAATTGCCAAGTTGCTTCAGAACCAACGTCTCCCTTTTCCCTCTTTTACCTTTTTACCCTTATCGAGTTCAGGTAGCAAATATCGCGCCCCACATTTTGGAGCTGGTTATATCGGGAAGAATCAAGAAAACAAGGTGTTTTGTAGAATCGGTAACTTACGATCTTAATTATTTGGGAGAATTCGCTCGATCTGGTTTCTACTTGACTAATTTCCCTGGCCTGCTAAAATCGGATGCACCGACAAAGCCAAACCATCCGTGAGGGTGAGAGGAAAGCCATGAGGAGAGATCCTCCTAAAAAACTTTGGAGTAGGAAAAAGAGTGCCCCGGAGAATGGTTAGTTCGATTCATCACTGAGGATAAGGAAAAGGGCGAGGGAGCATTTTGAGTTTAACGCACAGGGAGAGAGTACTCAGGGCTATCGAACGGCGGGAATCGGATCGTGTTCCCGTGGATTTGGGAGGGACTTACGCCACCAGCATTTCCCTCAGGGCATATGAAAATCTCATTGGACACCTCAGATTAGAGGCGACGACCAACATAGTCCGAAAATGGGCCAATGTGGTCCAACCTGACGAGAAGGTCCTAAGGCATTTCGATATCGATACCCGTATGATCGTTTCCCGGTCCGGTGCCGAATGGAACGAATGGTGGAAGGTGAAACGCCTTCCTGATGGGTCATTTTTGGATGAATGGGGAATTATATGGGGAAAACCCGATACCGGAAATTATTTTATTAAGAAATCGCCACTTGCCGGAGATGTAGCCATAAAAGACCTAGAAACATATCCATGGCCAAATCCCGACGATCCTGAGAGGTACTATGGGTTAAAAGAACAGGCGAGGGCCTTGAAAGAGGGGACGGATTATGCACTCATTGCGATGTTTCCCAGACCTGTCGTTTCTTTGAGCCAATTTCTTCGAGGATACGAGGATTGGTTCTTGGATATGGCCGCTAATCCAGGCTTTTTAGAGGCCTTGATGGACAAAATTTTGGATATTGACCTTAAAGTCGGGAAAAGACTGTTCGAGGCTATTGGTAAGTACGTGGATTTGGTATTTGTCCACGATGATCTGGCTACTCAGGAGAGCCTTATGTTTTCGCCCGAACATTACCGGGAAATCGTTAAACCCAGGCACCAAAAAATCTTCAACCTTATCAAGACCCACAGCGACGCCAAGGTTATCTATCACTGCGATGGGGCCATATTTCCCCTTATGAACGATTTTATCGAAATCGGCGTGGATGCCCTCAATCCCGTTCAGGTCTCCGCGGAGGGCATGGACACTGGGGCACTAAAAAGGGAATTCGGGGATCGGCTCAGTTTCTGGGGCGGGATTGATACTCATCAGGTACTCCCCGATGGTTCCCCGGAAGACGTGAGGGAGGAGGTGAAAAAACAGATCGAAATCTTGGGGAAAGGAGGTGGTTACATTCTTGCAGCCGTCCACAATATTCAGGACGATGTGAAACCCGAGAATATTGTGGCCATGTTTGAAGCAGCTAAGGAATTCGGCAACTATGATTGAACGACCTAGTGCTTGAAAGGAGGAAATCGTGAAAAAGGTCCTTTTTGGAATTGTGTGTTTAGGGTGCGGCTTTCTTCTCTTCGTCCTTCTGCCATCAGGCGGATCGGCCGCCGAAAAGTTCCCCGCCAAGACCATCGAGGTAGTGAATCAGTTCGGGCCCGGGGGCGGGACTGACATCTACGTGCGAACCCTTGCTATCCCTGCAAGAAGGGCGTTGAAGGTTCCGATGGTTATCAATAACCTGACGGGCGGAGGAGGGGTTCCAGCGGAATCCTATGCCCTGAGCCAGCCGGCAGATGGGTATACCCTTTTTGCCATCGGCCCGGAACAGATCATCAACACCGTCTTCAAAAGGGGGGATATCACCAAATTTGAGCCCGTAATCAGGTCCCAACACGATCAGAGCATGCTCTTCATCAATCCGGAGAAGAGCAAGCTCAAGACTATCCAGGAGATCGTCGATTTCGCCAAAAAGAACCCTGGTGCCTTGAAGATCTCCCTGACAGGGGCCGCTGGATTCGATGAGACGGCTGTGGGGCTCTTTTCCTTAAGGTCCGGGGCCAAACTGACTCGCATTCCTTTTGACGGTGCCCAGGAAGCCCTATCCGCCCTTTTGGGCGGACATGTGGATCTGCTCCATGAAGAACCCGGTGTGGTCATGTCGCTCATCGAGGCGAAACAGATCAAGCCGGTAGTGATCTTCACGGAGAAACGTCTGGAACAATTCCCCGATGTTCCCACCGCCAGGGAACTTGGATGGGATGTAATCTTAGGCCGCTGGAGGGGACTGGCCGCTCCCAAAGGCACTCCCATGGAGAGAATTCAGACCCTCCATGACGCCTTCAAAAAAGCCATGAATGACAAGAAAGTCTATCAGCCTGTGGTGAAGGGTCAGCTCCTCCACCTCCGTCCTGGCTACAAGGGGCCCAAAGAATTTGCTCAATTTCTGGATGAGGAACTGAAGACGTACACCGCGGTTCTGAGGGAACTTGGTTTTGTCAAGCAATAGGAAGGGAAAATGCCCCGACCATATTTAGGGGAGATCATCACCTGTGCCGCCTACCTCGGCTTGTCTATCTTCTTGCTGTTTAAAGTGGAGAAGATTCCCCAATTCGGGGTCGATGCCAGCTTCGGGCCGCGGTTGTGGCCATTGATCATCTTAGGTCTCTCGGCCCTTATTAGTGCAAGCCTGTTCGTTTCTCATCTCTTGACCATCTTCCGGGGTGACGCCCGACCCAGCTCCGGGGGAATGGAGGCGTGGTGGACCCTTTTCCTTTCCATGGTGACTTTTCTTCTCTACACCGCGGGTATGCAATACCTGGGGTTTCTGGTGGCCACTCCCCTCTATATGGCGGGCTTCATGGCAATTCTCGGGATGCGGCGATGGACCTACCTTGTTATGAGCTCCATCGCCGTCACCCTCATCCTCAACTTCCTCTTCATACAATTTCTTTTCATTCCCTTGCCCAAGGGGGTTGGTGTATTTAGAGACATTAGCCTCCTTTTTTACTGAAGGGGTCAAAGGACTTCTTCCATGGTAGAAAATTTTAGCTTAGGGGCACAAAACGTCTTTGTATTGGTCAACTTTTCCATCCTGACCCTGGGGGTAGTCCTGGGGATCATTTTCGGTCTCCTGCCGGGAATCAGCGGTGTGAATGGCGTGGCCCTGCTCATTCCTTTCACCTTCACCTTAGACCCCATCGCTGGAGTGCTCCTCCTAACCGGGGTCTACTGTGGGTCAACCTACGGGGGATCCATCACCTCCATCCTCTTCAACACCCCGGGGGATCCCCAGAATGCTCCAACCTGCTTTGACGGGTACCCTATGGCCAAAAGGGGAGAGGCCGGGAGGGCCTTGGGTTTGGCCATTACTTCTTCAGGCCTGGGAGGCATTTTCGGGACGGTTGTGTTAATTACCGTTTCACCCCTTCTCGCAAAAGTTGCCCTCAAATTCTCACCCGCGGAATTCTTTGCCTTGGCGTTATTTGGACTGAGCGTCATCAGCAGCATGGATGCGAAATCGGTTCGGAAAGGGATGCTTTCGGGGCTCTTCGGCCTCCTCTTGGCAACGGTGGGAATTGATGCCATCAGCGGGACGGAGCGCTTTACCTTCGGTTCCAAGCTTTTAATCTCAGGATTTAGCTTTATCCCCATCACGGTGGGCGTTTTTGCCCTAGGGGAAATTTTCGACCTGGCCCACACCCAACAGGAATTTGCCCGAGTGGATAGAAAGATTTCGGCGGACCTCCCGAAACTCAGAGAAATCCTCGCTCTCAAATGGACCCTGGTGAGGGGGATGACCATTGGAACCCTGATCGGTGTCCTCCCGGGTGTAGGGGCGACTACAGCGGCCTTCATGGGGTATGCAGCGGAAGTACGTTTCTCAAGGCATCCTGAAAGGCTCGGGACGGGGGTCCCAGAGGGAATCGCAGCACCCGAATCCGCGAACAACGCCGCGGTCGGGGCGTCTTACGTCCCTCTGCTCACCATGGGCATTCCTGGCAGTGCAACCACCGCCATACTCATCGGCGGTCTCCTCGTCCATGGAATCGTGCCCGGCCCCCTCCTTTTCGTGCAACAGAAACCCTTTGTCTTCTCCATCTTTGTGGGGATGTTTATGGCGAACCTCCTCATGATCATAGGGGGAATCCTTGCCGTGCGGCTTTTCGTCAAGGTCCTCAACATTCCTTACGCTTTCCAGGCAGCTTTTGTGATTGTCCTGTGCACCATCGGGGCCTTTGCCGTCCGGAATGATATAGCCGATGTCTGGATCATGCTTATCTTTGGTGTGATCGGATTCTTAATGAAACGGTATGATTTTCCATTGGCCCCTCTCATCCTCGGGGTGGTCTTGGGCCCCATCGCCGAGTTCTCGTTGAGAAGGGCCATGCTGATGCTAGATTATAACATTTGGGCTTTGTTCACCCGCCCCGTTTCCGGTACCCTCATCATCCTCTCCATTCTCTCTCTTCTGTCCCCTGGTATCCGTTGGCTGATCGCCCTGACAAGAAAGAAAGCAAAAGCCAGCGTCGCGAAGTCTGAGAATTCTACTCCATAAATTTAAAGCTTTAATCTGATTCAAAACAGAGAGGAAGCCAAAAAAGGGGCGAGACGAATCCGTTCAAATCGATAAAGGTAACACTACTGGTGTGCCAGTCAGACAACTGATTTTGGAAAAGGCTTGTTGTTTCCATATAGTCAATAGCCTATCAAGTTCTCGATTTTTGATTTACCAGTGACTGCATAGTTCAAGACATTGCGGAGGGAGACGAGCCAAAATTATCGATTAGCGTCAGAAACCTTGAATTTGTGGGGATCAGGGGAATTTCAATAATGCAGTTGAGACTGTCGAAAAACCCCCTCGACGGTCTCGGTAGAAGGATTGCTTTTGAGATATGTCCTATCCCGAGTTCAGGTGGACGATACGATCCCCAAGATTGATGGGTGGGCCAAGAAGGTTCTGCCATATGTGGAGGAAGGGGATAGACTTCGGACGCAGCTGGCTGGGCTGAAAAAACTGGCCCGGTATCAGCCCATCGATACGGTTAGCCTGAAGCGGATGTTTGCCGATCGAATCATCGATTTAGAGGCCTATCCGTTCTAGATTGGGTTCAATCCACTTCTCCAAAAAAAAGGGACCCGCTGTTGCAGGTCCTCTTTTTATTGTTATATTTATTACTTATACTGATTTGAAGGGCTGTAGGATTACGGGCGTCATACCCTGTCCTCGGTTCCGAGGCCCATAGCCCGGAGCTAACAGCCAGACCGAGACAATACCATGGGGAATCACATCAACAATCTGAGAAACATCGGGATCAGCGCCCACATTGACTCAGGGAAGACCACTCTCACGGAGCGCATCCTCTACTATACCAAGCGGATCATCGCCATGCACGAGGTCAAGGGCAAGGATGGTGTGGGTGCCACAATGGATTCCATGGACCTGGAGCGGGAGCGCGGGATCACCATCGCCTCGGCAGCCACCTACTGCGAGTGGGACGGACACCGGATCAACATCATCGATACGCCGGGCCACGTGGATTTTACCATAGAGGTGGAGCGGGCTCTGAGAGTGATGGATGGTGCCATCCTGATTCTGTGTGCGGTAGCGGGAGTGCAGTCCCAGTCCTTGAGTGTGGATCGTCAGATGAACCGGTACGAGGTTCCCCGGATTGCATTTGTCAACAAGTGCGACCGTGCCGGCGCCGACCCCTACAAGGTGGTGAACCAGCTGCGGGAGAAGCTCAACCACAATGCCGTGCTCATGCAAATCCCCATTGGTCTGGAGGGGAACCTTTCCGGTGTGGTGGATCTCGTTTCCATGAAGGCCGTTACCTTCCAGGGACCGTATGGAGAAGAGGTGGTCACCGGCGAGATCCCCGAAGACCTGATTCCCGAGGCCCGGGCCAAGAGGGAAGACCTCCTGGACGCAGTTTCCGTGTTCTCCGATGAACTGGCGGAGGCAGTGTTGGAGGACAACGTCACCGAAGAGCTCATTCTCGATGCCGTGCGGCGGGCCACCCTCTCCAGGGAGCTGATACCGGTGTTTCTCGGATCCGCATACAAGAACATCGGCGTCCAGCCCCTGTTGGACGGTGTGATCGACTATCTGCCCTCTCCCGCGGAGGTTCATCACGTGGCCTTGGATCTGGAACGGGAAGAACAGGAAGTCGCTCTGGCAGCTGACCCCACCCTTCCTCTGGTGGCGTTGGCCTTTAAGCTGGACGTGACGCCTTACGGTCAACTGACATATATCCGCATATACCAGGGCGCCATCCGCAAAGGGGATGATCTGGTCAACATGCGGACAAAGAAAAATATCCGGGTGGGAAGGCTGGTGCGCATGCATGCCGATGAAATGGAGGACATCGCTCATGCGGAGGCTGGAGATATTGTGGCGCTGTTCGGCGTTGAGTGCTCCTCGGGGGACACCTTCACCGATGGAAGAGTAGACTATAGCCTTTCGTCCATGTTCGTGCCCGAGCCGGTCATCTCCCTTAGCATTTCGCCCAAAGATCGGAAGTTCCAGACCAACATGTCCAAGGCATTGGGCCGATTCACCCGGGAAGATCCCACGTTCCGGACCCATGTGGATCCAGAGTCGGGAGAAACCATCATTTCCGGCATGGGTGAGCTGCACCTGGAGATCTATGTGGAGCGCATGAAGCGGGAATTCGGGGCGCATGTGGAGACCGGATTCCCACAGGTAGCCTATCGAGAGGCCATAACCCAGAGGGCCGCTTTCGATTACGCCCACAAGAAGCAGACGGGGGGTGCTGGCCAGTACGGTCGGGTAGCGGGTTTTATGGAGCCCACGGAAGACGGGACCTATCAGTTCGTAAACGAGGTAAAAAGGGGGGTGATTCCCACAGTGTTCATTCCTGCCGTGGATAAGGGGTTCCAATCATGCCTTCAGAAAGGACAGGTGCTCGGGTTTCGCGTGATGGGCATGAAGGTGACAGTCAATGATGGCAACTTTCACAGCGTGGACTCATCCGAGCTGGCCTTCAGCCAGGCGGCCGTTGGCGCCTTCAAACAGGCCTACATGAAGGCCAAGCCCGTGATCCTGGAACCCATCATGAAGGTGTCCGTTGAGTGTCCGCCCGAATTTCAGGGAAACGTCATGTCGTCCATTACTCAACGAAGAGGGCTTATCCTGAGTTCAACGGAAGACGGGGTCTTGACCACCGTGGAGAGTGAAGTTCCATTGGCGGAGATGTTTGGGTATGCAACGGTATTGCGTTCGTTGACCCAGGGGAAAGCGGAGTTCACCATGGAGTTTTCGCGCTATGCAAAAGTCCCTGAGAGTATTGCGGAGGAGCTCAAGGCGCGACCCAGGGACCAGCGCAAGGCGGCAAAGGTATCATGAAGGATTTCATTTCAGTCAGTCCGTTCAAGATTCTGGAGAAGTCCTCTCGCAAAGGTTTGGGACCGGGGAACTTGGGTGTTCTCATTGCGCCGGCAGGAGTGGGCAAGACTGCCTGCCTGATTCACATCGCCTTTGATAAGATCTTTCGCCAAAAAAAGCTGGTGCACGTATCTCTGGAGGAGGGTGCCGAAAAGGTACGGGCTTACTACAATGTCATGTATTCGGAGCTGGTCAAGGCACTGAAAATTCCCGATGAATCCGAAAAGGCCTTGCTGATCGATCACAACCGAATGATCTTGGCCTATCGCAATCGAAGCTTCGAGCTGGATCGTCTGCGCGTCAATCTCAAAAACCTCGAAGAGAATATGGGCTTCAAAGCCGACACCATCATCGTGGATGGCCTGGATTTTGAGAAGACCGAGCGGAGCCTGTTGGAAGGGTTCAAGAAGATCGCTGCTGAATTTGATGTGGAGATCTGGTTTTCAGCGCTCTCACACCGCCACATCACCGAGAAAAACGAGCGGGGCATCCCCTCTCCCTGTCACCGCGTGGACGACCTCTTCAGCCTCATTCTTCAGCTATTGCCGGAGCCTTCGGGGGTGTTCCTGAAAATGCTCAAGGACCATGACAGTGCGGCCATCACGAATGCCCACGTTCAGCTGGATTCCAATACATTCTTGGCGATGGATGAGGTGTAGTACGAGGCAGGGATCGGGAACTCCGAAGACCCGCCTTTTGGTTCGCGATGCTGTAGGATTTCCACAGATCCCTATGACCGGTCAACGATGGGTCCTACCTCCGGGATTGTCTTTCCCTCCAATGCACTATCGCACCCGCCCTTGCCAAATAGTGAAACCCCGTTCTTAATAAGATCATGACCACCTGGATAGGATCATCGCAGTGAATAAATCGTTCTCCGTCAGGAGCATTGGGATCAGTTCTTCTTCTGACGCTATCTGTTGAATATAAGATAAACTCGAAACCGTACACCTCTGTCCAAATCTATCGATTAGCGGTAGAAACATGCACCAGATCTGGACTGACGGAAAATCCATAGTTCAGTTAGCAAAGG
>JGI2171J19970_10000032_pt1 | contig 50603 bp, 44 predicted proteins | sample DeeMarSWOR324_28_FD_19970 | JGI IMG/M metagenome (IMG submission 19970) | reverse complement strand
AAAATGAATCCATCTATTAGATCACCCAATAGATCTACCGCGGGTTTATAGAATTGATGGGTAAAGATCTCCGGATTGAGATAATCAGGGTTTTCAATGAATTTGCCTCCTCTCCATAGTTTTTGAGCAAAAACCATTTGGGGGACTTTCAGTATCAAATGGTCATCTTGACTCAGGTGCCTCTGGTAGCTTCGGAGGACATGATAATTCTGAGTGGGTCTTAAATCAGTGTCCAGCAACAATCTATAGAAGGTGAAATCCAGTTCAAGGACCGAAAAATGTTGGAAATAGTCCTCAACGCTTTCCACTGGTAATACCTCTTCTCTAAGGGATTTCCCCCCAACAGTTTTGGGTCTTATCGATATTCTATTTCTATAATGTTCTTCTGGATAGATTTGCCCAATCCAACCAGCGTATCTATCACTCGCTGTCCCGATGGAAACACTCGGATGGAGATCACGGAACTGGAATTTGTACAAACTCGGAATTTTCCCTTTGTCCATGTTTACTCTTTGAAGTGGACACCCACGGGAGCACGCCCGGGGTCCCCTGCCGATTCTTGATAGAATCTTTGCTATATCATATAGTATTGAACCTTCTCATTCATAGTATGATCTAACAGATGTTTCAATATCTAGACTATTGCTTCTGGTTTTTTAGGCTACGTCATAAAGGAAGGGAGTTGGTGGCAAACAGATCAGGTGGAGTGGAGATACCATACCTCCAGAATTGTTTTCTTCTTTGATCATCGGAGCATCGAGGTGGGTCTCTTGAAGGCTGATGATACCCTAAAACGTGTCAGGTTCCCCTACTTCCAATAACATCAAGTCTCCTCGGCGAGGTAGATCCTCTGGACATCCTGGTTAGCCCTCACCTCCTCTGGCATTCCTTCCGCGATGATACTCCCCATATGCATCACCCTGATCTTTTCGGAAATCCCAAAGACAACACTCATGTCGTGTTCGATAAAGAGGAGGGTAAGGCCTCTTTCGCGGGCAAGGCCCTGGATGAGTTCCACGGTCCTGCCCGACTCTTCTGGACTCATACCGGCCGTTGGCTCGTCGAGCAATAGGAGCTCCGGGTGGCTGCCCAGGGCTATACCGATCTCAAGCCTCCTCTGGTCCCCATGGGCAAGGAGGCCCGCTGTCATCTCCTTTTTATCCCCAAGCCCAACGCTCTCCAGGATCTCATCGGTCTCTTCCCTGAGCATCTTTTGTACACGAAGGAAGATGTTGCTGCTCTTTCGTCGCCACGACATCACCGCCACCTGGACATTATCAAAGGCACTGAGTCGAGGAAATATGTTTGTCCTCTGAAAGGACCTTCCGATACCCAGCTTACAGATTCCATGGGGGGAGAGGCCTGTAATCTCCTTTTCCTTGAAGAGGATCCGTCCTTTGTCAGGGCTCAGGTGACCGGTCAAAAGATTGAAAAGGGTTGTCTTTCCTGCCCCGTTGGGACCGATTATGGAGCTGAGTTCTCCCTTCTCTATCTGAAAGGAGACACCATTTACCGCCATCAACCCCCCGAACGACTTGCCAATTTCCTCAACACGAAGCATCTTGTTCAGCCTCTACTTCCCTGTCTGGCTATCGCCACCCTTTCAACGATAAAACCAACAATGCCGCCCCTCAGAAAGATCAAAAGGCCAAGGATTACGAGGCCCAGCACAAGGGGCCAGTACTGTGTATAACCTGTTATGAGCTTGTCCAGAAACATATAGACAATGGATCCCCCAATGGGCCCCAGAAACTGATAGATCCCCCCAAGAAGGCACACAACCAGCATCTCCGTAGATTTCATGATGTCAGCGTAATCTGGGAACACGCTTTTGTTAAAGCAGCAAAACAGGGAACCCGCAATGCCGAGAAAGAACCCAGAGAGCACAAAGGCGCTGAGCTGATACCGCCGGACGTGAATACCGATGGACTCCGTCCTGTCAGGGTTCTCACGAAGGGCCTGAAGGGTCTTTCCAAAGGGAGAGGTTACGATCATCCACATCAGGGCCACGCAGATACAGACAATGATCAGACTGAAGTAGTAATAATTCGTAATCGAAGACAAAAACTCCGGGACTGGTATGTCGACAATTCCGTCATCACCCTTGGTAAATCCGTACCACTCGAAGATGATCGTATGGATGATCTGGGAAAAGGCAAGGGTAAGCAGGGCGAAATAGACAGCAGTTCGGCGAACGCAGAACCATCCCACGATGATAGAGGCAATCCCTGCCATCACCGGCCCGGCGATTAAGGCGAGGCCGAATGGGATCTTCGTATACAACAAAAGCAGCGCGGTCGTGTAAGCCCCCACGGCGTACAGACCTGCTGGCCCAAAGGAGACCATCCCAGCATAGCCGAGCATGAGGTTCAGACCACAGGCCGCCAGAGCAAGAATGAGCATCTCGTTGACAAGACTGATCGAACCCTCGCCGATAAACAAGGGTAGAACTGCAAAGAAGGCAACGGCTACAACGAGTCCAATCGCCCTTCCAGCATTTTCTCTCTTGAAAAAAGATTCCATCATTCAGGCTTTCCCATAAGCCCCCAGGGTCTGATGATCAGGACGATGATCATGAGGATGAATCCAAAGGCAATGGCCAACCTGGGGGCGACGAGGATCCCAAAGGCGGTGACCAATCCAAAGATGAGAGAACCGAGAAAAGCACCGGACAGGCTCCCAAGCCCGCCGATAACCACGATGATGAAGCAATCGATAAGCACGACCATATCCATTCCGGGCATGACCGCGCACATGGGGGCCACAAGCGCTCCACCTAACCCAGCCAGCCAGCACCCCAACATAAAGACCGCTGTATAGACCAGGGGAACATTCACCCCAAGGGCATTGGCCATCTCCCTGTTGTAAGTTACTGCCCGAATAACCCTCCCCAGTCGCGTATAGCGAATGAGCGCCGACAGGCCAACATAGATCAGGGGACCACAAAGGATAAGGAAGACATTGTAACGAGGAAAGACTATCCCCCCTAATATAATCGGTCCATTCAACGGCCAGGGTGTATCCACCACATGGTAGTCCACACCCCAGCCCAACTTGCACAGATCTCCGATGATCAGGATCAGGGCAAAGGTGAGGAGGAATTGTTCCAACATCTCCCTGGAATAGATGCGACGAAGTAGAAGGGCCTCCAGAAACCCCCCAAAAAGTGCCACCCCAATAGGCGCCAGGATCAGCGACCACCAAAAGGCACCGCTGACCTGGGAAAGTGTAGAGCTTATCCAGAAACAGAGGTAGGCCCCCAGCATATAGAGGGAACCGTGGGCCAGGTTAAGTATCCGCAAGGTCCCAAAAATGAGGGAGAGGGCCACCGCGATAAGGAAGATGACCATTCCCACGCTGAGCCCACTCAAGAGCTGGATGATTAATCCCTGAAAGGTCATTGCGTTCTGAAATTATCCTTTGTGTTAGGCTCTTTCCGGGCTTGGAATCCTATCTTGGACCCGAGCCCGGAAATACAACAAATACAGATATCCCTTATGATGCCCTATTCTTTCTTCCGGGCAGCCTCGATCTCAGAACAGGTCCTGTAACCCTTATCAGGGGGATCCAATGCGACTGCTTTCGTGATATAGGGCCAGGGATGCTCATCAGTCATGGCTACCTGTCCCACCCAGAAAGGCCACATGGTCTGGTGGTCGCACGCCCTTAATCTCAGCCGACCGACAGGTGAATCGAGCTCAGAGCCTTCCAGGTTATCGATGATCTTCTCTGTGTCGAGGGTTCCGGCTCTCTCGATCGCCTGTTTCACGTAATAGACCGTGCTGTAGCCTGAGGCTGCAGCGAGTCCCGCATCCATCCCGGTCACTTTCTTAAACTTGGGCCAGTAAGCATTGCTGACAGGGTTGTCGATCAGCCACCAGGGGTAATGGGTTCCACCGAGTACCCCCTTGGGGTATGCCTTGCTGCTCATCTTTGAGAGGCCCTCCATGTTCCCCCAGTCCTGACCGCAATGTCTGACTCTGTCAAAGTACCCGAAGGGCCAAGCCGTCTTTGTAAATGAAAGGACATCCCCACCCCACAGAGAGCAATAGACAAAGTCGCACCCTGAGCCCATGATCTTTGTGATATAAGGGGTAAAGTCCTTTGTGCCCACCTTCGGCCACAGTTCACCGTGGACCTTTGCATCGGGAACCAGCTTGGTATAGGCCGTCATAAAATCACTCTTACACCTGTGTCCGTATTCGTAATCAGGACCGATAATAAAGACCTTCTTGCTCCCCGGCCAGAATCTGCAAGCGGCATTGGCCACACTACGGGTGTAAGCTGTGGTGTTGGTGGTAACCCGGAAGACATAGCGATGTCCCTTCTCACCCGTCGTTGCTGCCGACTGGGCCACCGTATCGACGAAAATGGTCTTCTGGCCTTTACAGTAGGCAGACACAGCCAGGGCCACGGCACTGCTCACGGTTCCCTGGATCCAGTGCACCTTCTGATTCAGGATAAGATCCTTGGCCTCCCGTACTCCCACCTCGGCTTTTAGCTTGTCATCCCTGGAGATCACTTCTAAGGGCCTGCCCAAGATGCCTCCGGCCTTGTTGATCTCATCAATTGCGATCTTCACACCTGCAAGGTCTGGAACACCGTAGACCTGACCTACCCCACCGCTCAAGCTATGGAGAAACCCGAACTTGATGGGCTCTGCGGCCTGAGCTGGTAAGGTCAATAACAAGAAAGAAAGAAATGTAATAAATCCAATGCACGATATCTTTTTCATAATGTCCCTCCTTTTCTAAACAGATCGGTATTCACCAAAACCTCCCTTTCCAGATTTTACCCTTCTGTCATCACCTCCTTTTTTTAGATCTTCTGGCTAATCATCCAGAACCAGAGGATCGGTATTTTTCACGAAGCACCGACTTCAGGATCTTTCCTGTGCCTCCTCGGGGAAACTCATCAACGATCCTCACCTCTTTAGGTGCCTTGAAACGAGCCATGCGAGATTTGGTGAAATCGATAATCTCTTGAGGGCTCACCCTGGCCCCTTCTCTCAGTACCACAAAGGCAAGGGGCACCTCTCCCCATTTCTCATCCAACTTGCCGATAACCGCGCACTCTAAGATATCGGAATGGGAGTAAAGAACCTGTTCCACCTCAAGGGAAGAGATGTTTTCCCCTCCGCTGATAATGATGTCTTTTTTTCGATCCTTTATGTACAGAGAACCATCCTGTCCGATGGACACAAGATCACCCGTGTGGTACCATCCTCCCTTTAATGTTTCCTCCGTCTCCTTGGGGTTGTTGTAGTAACCCTTCATGACCATATCTCCACGAACCAAGAGCTCTCCCACCGCCTGGCCATCCCAGGGGAGGTCTTTGCCCTCGGAATCCACAACCCGAAACTCCACACCAAGCATCTGAAATCCCCAGCTCTCTCTTACACGTTGTTGCCTGGTCTTTGGCTCAAGGTGAGGCCCAAGCTCAGGCCAGGCAATCAGAGGGCATGTCTCGGTCATTCCAAAGGCCGTGTGGACCAGACATCCAAAGGCCTTCTGGGTTCGCTCGATCAAACCAGTCGGAGGGGGAGCACCACCGATAAGGAAGACCCTCATGCTCGATAGGTCGTATTTCTTGAATTCGGGCAAGGCCAGTATGGCGTTGACCATCGTGGGGATCATTGCCGTGCGGGTCACCTTTTCCCTCTGGATGATCTCAAGGGTGTTCAATGGGTCAAATTTCTGCACCATGATGTGGGCTCCTCCCTTTGCCGTCAGGTAATGGGGAGTCCCCCACCCGTTGACGTGAAAGAGGGGAATGAGGTGGAGCCAGATGTCTGTCTCGTCCATCGGAGACACCGCCAGCGTAGCTAGGGCATGAAGGTACAGGTTGCGATGGGTGAGCATGACCCCTTTGGGATTTCCCGTTGTCCCACTGGTATAAAAGATCTCCGCAGTATCATCCTCTTCAAAGGGATAGGCCCCCGGTGGGAAGGGAGGTTCAGGGGAGGCCTCCGTGATCATCTCTTCATAGGTGCCGGTGATCCAACTCGGGGCATTTTCCATGGACTCGAGGAGGATATATTTCTTTACCGATGATATACGCTCCCTAATTGATTCGATCTGGGGAATGAAATCTTTATCGAGAAAGAGGATATTCGGCCTTGATTCATTGATGATGTACTCGAAGTCATGGGGAACCAACCGGATGTTGAGGGGAAGAAGGACGGCCGCGATCTGGGGGATGCCATAGAAGGCCTCGAGGAGCCGATGGCAGTTATAGCCCAAATAGGAGATTCGATCCCCTTTTTGAACCCCTACCTGTAATAGTCCGTTGGAAAGTCGGTTGACCCGTTCTCCATAGGCACGATAGGAAAACCGATGCTCTCCGCAGATCACGCCGGTTTTGTCGCCATAAATCTTTAGGGTTCTTTCCAGAAAACGCATTGGTGTTAGGGGGATGTTCATTCTTGCTCCCTCCTAAATCTTGTTATACGCGAATAGATGTTCCCCAAAGTCAGCGAAAGATCACAATAGTTTCTAGACTTCTTAATAGGCTTTGATAGGTGCTTTCTTTCTATTTAACCTCTCAGGTGCAAATCTGTTGTCAGTTATTTGCACCTCTTATAATCAAAGTAAAGAAGAAAAGTAAAGAAGAAAATAAATTGAGCGGCATTTTTTGTGATCAGACAGCCAACCCTTTGCCATAGAGAGGTGATTGTTTTATGCTACTTATCTATCAAAGAGCCACAATACAACAGCTAATCACAAAATGTCGAGGCAAGGCACTGATGGGGTGACCAGAGGAAAGAAATAAGAAGCTTTAATGAGCGCCCAACCATTACATACTGCGTGTTATTTGATCTTGACATACAACCGTAATTCCCCTAAGCTCCCTAGCTCAAAAGGGGAATCCTATCACTGGGGACAGAAACATTCTGCTAACCAGGTAATTGCTAAGAGCATAGGGACAGGGCAATCTCAGGCTGAAGCGGACAAAAATGGAACCCACCAGGCTTTCAGGAGTACGTCCAGGTTCTTTTCTGGGCTCGGAATGACACAAGGTCCTGGGCACCGATACCCAGATACAAAAGGGGGTTTTCAATGGTTGAAAAGGCAAGAGCAGCAATTTTCAAGGGGTCGGGCCAGCCCATGCAGATCGTGGAGTACCCGGTACCTCAACCGGAGCCTGGGGCTATTCTGGTGAAGGTGACAATGGCCACCATATGCGGCTCAGACCTGCATCAGTGGCGCGGGGATATTGACCTAGCTGCCTCTGGCAGACTCTTGCCAGCAATCATCGGACATGAGATGACAGGGAAGGTAGCCAGGCTGGGGAAAGGCGTCTCCACCGACTCGGCAGGTGAACCGTTAGCAGTGGGTGATCGGGTGGTCTATCGCTATTTCAAGCCATGCGGCCGCTGCCCGGCATGCCTAAGGGGAGAGGACGCAGCCTGCCCTGTGAACCTGAGGTATATCATACCCGTTGAGATCCCACCCCACTTCACCGGGGCTTATGCTGACTACTACTATCTTCGGCCCAACCAGACGGTTTTCAAGGTCCCTGATGACCTGACTGACGAAATGGTAGCCCCGGCTAACTGCGCCCTGTCAGAGGTTATTTACGGCTTAGGGAAGGTTGGGCTCAGCTTCGGCGAGACCATAGTTATCCAAGGGGCTGGCGGCTTAGGCATCAATGCCACTGCCGTGGCCAAGGAGATGGGCGCTCACAAGGTTATTGTTATCGATGGCATCATGGAACGCCTGGAACTGGCCAAAGCCTTTGGTGCCGATGAGTTGATAGATATGAATGAGTACAAGACTCCTCAAGAGCGCGTGCAGCGGGTGAGGGAACTTACGGGAAATAGGGGAGCTGAAGTCGTAGCCGAGCTAGTGGGCTTTCCCGGAGCTATGGCTGAGGGACTGGCTATGCTTGCCAGAGCCGGGCGCTACCTGGAGATCGGCAATATTAGCCCGGGAAAGACGTTGGAGATTGATCCCTCTGCGCTAGTCTATCACTCCAAGACCATTTTTGGCGTAGTCACGTATGGGCGCGATACCCTGAAGAAGGCACTCGACTTCTTGAGCCGCACCAAACACAAATACCCCTTCGACAAGATTCTCTCCCATGCTTACCCGCTGGAAGAAATCAACAAGGCCTTTGAGGACCAGGATAGAGGGATGGTTTCCAGGTCTACCATAGTCATGTAGGAGTAATCGGAAACCCAGTGAGCCCTTTAATGTTATATTCAGGCATTAGCTCCTGTCGTGGCAAGCCTTAGCCCAAGCTGATATCCAAGAATGTTTACTCTGCAGCCAAGGCCTAGGAAGATACCGAAAAAGAAGGAGGACAAACATGGACAAAGCGCAAATTGAAGAAAGGATGAAGGGGGTTCCGCAAGAACTCCATCGGATCATTGATTTTCGGACACCAGCGATGGCTCATCCGAATCGTGTCATTTTCGGATTTGGAGCTGCAGACCAGGTTGGTGCCGAGGCAGCCAAAATGGCCGAAGGTAGAAAAGCATTAATTATAAGCGACGAGGTCCTTGAAAAACTCAAAGCCATCGATCAGATAGCCTCATCACTCTCTACGGCTGGTTTCGCGGTAGACACCTTTGCTCGGGTGGAGCCGGAGCCCCACATTGAAACTGCAGAGGCACTGTACGACATGTGCAATGGGAGCGACTTCTCGGTCCTGGTAGCCCTTGGTGGGGGAAGCGTGATGGACATAGCAAAGCTAACGGCCCAGGCAGCGGGCCGAGGACGCTCACCCAGGGAGTACGTCGAGCGCAAAGTGACACCAGATGGTCCGGGGCTTCCCTTGATTGTTCTGCCCACAACCTCTGGAACCGGCAGCGAGGTGAGTTTTTACCTCGTTTGTGCGGTGGGTGAAGAGAAACGATTCTTTGGTGACCCCTATTATTTTGCGAACATGGCCATCATTGATCCCCTGCTTACGGTCACCATGCCACCCCTGGTAACTGCCGCTACAGGCATTGACGCCCTGACACATGCTGTTGAGGGGATGATGCACAAGAACGCCAATCCGTTGGGAGACAGCTTTGGTGTAGCCGGAATCGAGATGATCGGGAGGTATCTGAGAAGGGCCGTTGCCGATGGGGAAAACCTGGAGGCACGGTACTACATGTCCATGGGGGCAACCCTCAGCATGATGGGATTTATGTTGGCTGGGGGGCTCTTTGCCCACAGTGTGTCATATATTCTGCCCATGTACAAGTTTACTCCCCACGGGATCGGCTGTGGCCTCGGGTTGCCATACCTTATGGATTATAACCTTCCAGTGGTAGCTGGCAAGCTTGGCAAAATGGCCACTGCCCTGGGTGAGCAAACCTGGATGCTCTCCGAAATAGACGCAGCCAAGCGGGCCGTGCAGTCAGTGGCACGGCTTATGAAAGACACAGGACTTCCTGTTACACTCCAGGAATACGGCGGCTTCAAGGAAGGTGATCTGGAGGAGATGGCTGATAAGATGATCACCATCTATCCTCGTCCTATGAATCCTCGCCCCATGGACAAGAAGGAGTCAATCCAATATTGGCGCAATATGTGGGATGGTACGCTATAGGAAGCCACAGGCATTTCCAGATTCGTTTAGAGTTTCAGGGTACATAGTGGATCCGGTGAGGAGAAAGCAGGTCGGTTTTGATCAGCCAGCCCTGCTCATGCTTGTCCCTCTGCAATTTTAGGCCCGGCTACTGGTCTAACCTTAGGCACGCTGAATTCATGGCAGACGTCATCCCACACCACCTCTACCGGCATGTCACATCTGACGAGAGGCTTGTCGTATGAGATTTTAGCCTCTTCTCAAGATCATAGTCGCTTGACTTTGAAAAACCGCCCCATTATCAGAGCACAGTATAATTTCCGGTTCCTTCACCCCTGTTGAGGGACCGAGCTGTCTATCACCACACCGACCCATCAATTGCATCACCCCCTCTGTTATGGGGGTAAGACCCATGAAGTAGGACTCGGACAGGAGCCCTCCAGATGTGTTCACGGGCATCCTTCCACCTGGGGCAGTTCTTCCATCCTTGAACCAGTCTTTCCCCTCCCCGGGGCTAAAAAAACCGTAATCCTGGAGGGTAATCTCCACCGTGTAGGTGAAGCAGTCGTAGATCTCGCAGGCGTCTACATCCTTGACAGTAATCCCTGCCATATCAAAGGCTATTTCGCCTGCCTTCTTGGCGCCAGTGGGGCCAGCCATAAAGCCTGATTGATGTATATCGACAGATGGGTTGTGCTCCCCAATCCCCATGATGGTGACAACAGGGTTCGGTAAGTCATGGGCACGTTCCGCCGAGGTAACAATGCATGCCCTTCCTCCGTCGTTAATGAGACAGCAATCACACACTCGGAACGGCTCCACAACCCAGTCAGCGTTAAGGTACTCCTCGTAGGCGAGGGGTTTGTCATACATCATGGCGAGGGGATTCAGATTCGCCCATTTCCTCTGGCTCACGGCGATTTCCTTCCACGTCTCCGGACCCGTTCCAAACTCATGCATGGCCCTCCGAGCGGCCATGGCAAACTGGGCCACACGACTGAACTCTCCAAAGGCGGCATTGTCATCTGCCGGTTCACTATTGGTCGCGCCTTTTGCGAAACTCCGTCTCCCAGAAAGGCCGTTGTCGCCGTAAACGATCAGGGCGTAATTACAGAAACCCGCCTCGATAAGGCCTATGGCATGCAGAAACTGACCTCTCGCACAGTATGATTCCTGGCTTAAGATCTTCGGCTGCACCCCGAGATGCTGTGCCAAGAGGTAGGGGGTCACAATCACATCATTGGCGAGGGGCTGAAATTGTCGATAGCATATGAGCCCATCGATATCTTCCTTCTTTAATCCAGCATCCTTGATGGCATTGGCACAGGCCTCAATGTAAAAGCTCAATGCTGATCTATCAGGTACTTTCCCCTGGGGCGTGTAGCCAACAGCTACGATTGCGTATTTGTCTCTCAGGCTCCTAAGATTCACTACTAAATTCCCGTCTCATTACCGAGTGATAAAGATTGTCTACGATGAACCGAGAATAGGAAAAAGACGGTCTTCTGTCAAGTATACATTGCACGCATCATCTTGTGGAAAAGGAGGTCTCATGAGATCTGTCGTCAACCTATTGCATGTTGCAATAAACTCAAAAATTCATTATCTTCTAAAATCCCTTCATTAAAAGATCTCCGTAGTTGGAGATACATTTGGAAGATTATTATACACAAGCGTCAAGATCCTTCCGACTACTAAGGGCTATGCGGGATCGTTTTTTAAAATTTTGAGCTATCGAGGCACAAGTCCCTCCTTCAGTGGAAAAGGCAGTTAAGAATCCACATGATCGGGGTTGTATGGGTAGGCTTCTTCGGATAAAGAATCGGTGGTATGGGCATGGCGGTTATGGCGAGGTGCTCGGGATTGCACTTCCCCTGATTGTGAGTACAAGTACGTGGTCAGTTCAGCACTTTGTGGATCGAATGTTTCTCACCTGGTACTCGCCGGAAGCGATTGCTGCAGCTATGCCTGCCGGCATCCTCAGCTTTACCATAACCTGCATCTTTATCGGCAGTGCCAGCTATGTCGGCACCTTCGTCGCACAGTATTATGGGGCAAAGCAATATGAGCGATGTGGTCCCTCACTATGGCAGGGTATCTATATTGCGCTGATCGGAGGAGTGGTCATGGTCATGCTGATCCCGCTGGCCGGTCTACTATTTCGCAGTATCGGTCATGCCCCTGAGATACAGGAATGTGAACGAGTGTATTTTAAGATACTGTGTCTCGGTGCGGCACCAGTTATTGCCTCATCAGCGGTGTCGGCATTCTTATCAGGCCTTGGCAGAACCCGGCCGGTGATGTGGGTCAATATCTTTGTAACGTTGGTGAATCTGATTCTTGACTGGCTGCTCATATTCGGGCATTGGGGGTTGCCTGAAATGGGCATTGCTGGCGCAGGTATTGCAACAGTGAGCGCCCTCTGCTTCAATATACTCGTCTACTTCATACTTATCTCGCGCTCCTCATATTCCAAAAAATATGCGACCATTAAGGGNTGGCACTTTGACAGACNGCTCTTTGCCCGCCTCGTGAGATTCGGTTTTCCCAGTGGCATGCACTTCTTTATCGATATTGCAGGCTTTACCGTCTTTATCCTGCTGATCGGTAGGCTTGGCATTGTTTCACTGGCTGCGACAAATATTGCCTTCAATATCAGTACACTCGCCTTTATGCCGATGATTGGTATGGGCATCGCCATATCGGTCCTTGTGGGTCAGCGCCTGGGCGAGAACAGGCCCGAGCTTGCAGAACGTGCAACCTATTCAGCGTTTCACCTTACCTTTGTCTACATGACCATCATAGCCCTGTTTTATGTGGCGTGGCCTGATCTCTTTATGGCGCCCTTTGCAGCCCAATCAGATTCGACACAGTTTGCTCCCATTCGAGAGCTGACCGTGGTGTTACTTCGGTTCGTGGCACTGTACTCCATCTTTGATGCAATGAACATCATCTTCGCCTCGGCCATTAAGGGAGCCGGGGATACCCGCTTTGTAATGTTCATGATTGTGGCATTATCGATTTCTGTGCTGATCCTGCCAAGCTATGCAGCAATAGTCTATCTTTCAATGGGGATATATGGCGGTTGGGCCTTTGTAACAGCCTACATCATCGTGCTTGGAACGGTCTTCTTCTTCAGATTCCTCGGCGGGAAGTGGAAATCCATGCGGGTTATCGAGCCAGGCGCTGTCGCTGTTCCTCCTACCTTTCCCGAATCCCCCACAGGTGAATAGTTACAAAGACGAACCCCATACCAATGATTGTTGTGGTAGGCCTAAAATCTGTTCTTGAATAACCCTATCAGTCTGTGAGGTTCAGGATTGATTTTGGATGGTGTCCAATTTCACCCCGAAGAGGTGTGGGCCTTCTCCAGGATCTCTCTGATAAAAGGGAGAATATAGACCTTTTCTGTGTCGAAAGAAGACAGCGCCCGGGCCAAGATCCTTATTTGGCCCTCCACTGGTTCAGATGGGTCCATAAAGATCTTATAGGTCCCTTTGACTTTACACAGACCTCCCCCAATGGAAAATTCTTGCGCTCCCAGTTTTTGGTAGACAACCTCAACTCCCAACCTCAAGGCAAGATCCTCAAGATATTCCAAAACCCTTCTGGACTCCATGTTGATCAATCCTTAGCGGCGCTCTCCGTGCACTCCCAACGCTCACGCTGGGCTATGTTATGCCAAGATCTTTTTTGTCTCTTCCAAACCATCGCATTGGTGCTCTGAGCCTCAATCTTCACGCCAAATGCACAAGACCCCATCTCTCTATAAATGGGGTCTTGCAATTCCGCTCATGGCACCCTCAATTAAGGGTCAATATTTTCAGGAAAAAATATAACAAGATATTCTTTTAGTCAAGGATTTTGAAAGATCGCACCTTGTGGCGACAGGAATAGAAAAGAAACTCCATTATGATTTTCGCCAACACTATAAACGCCTTTACTGGTTTTTGATTATCTCTAAAGACTTAATGCTTTTATCTTATCCCCAAAAGTAGTAGTATCTATTTGCCCTTTCATGGGGCCTTTCTTTCTCCGGGCACGCGTTATGTTGATACAGGAATTCAAATCAAATGAGACCTTGAATAAACTATGGTGGCTCCACGACTCCTTCTGGCACGCCCAGCTTGTCAAGGAATTGGGTCCTGATCAGGCCAATCGGCTTAACCTTGAGGTATCCGAGAAAATATTCCGAATGCTGACTATCACCCTGCTCCGTGAAAATCTCATTCAGAGGCCACGCTCAATTCAGGAATTGATGTTTGTGTTTAAAACCCTCTGGAAAAATGCCTTTTTTGACGACCTCTATGTAAACGAGCCTATCACATATGAAGGACATACTGCTATCTGGACAGGAACCCGATGTCATGTTTATGATTCTCTCAGCAGGGCGAACATGCTGGAGGGCTATGAATGCGGTTGCCAGGCACTAAGAAATGGGGTTATGAAGGCCCTGCGCCTCAAACCCATCCACGAGATAAGGGAAAGCCTCATTAAGGGCAACGGCCGATGTGTCATTAAGGTCACCTTCTCTCCCAAGGAATAACGATACCCCTACCCTTTTGTAGAAAAAAATAGATATTTTTATTCCTACTCGTAGTCCACACCTTTTGAGAGCGCGGGTTCTCGCAAGCAGATCTTGCTGGACTCGGGGACACTCCCGTGCCTTTATGAGGCCTGCCCTGGCGCGACGTTACATGAGCACTCTCCTGATTCGCAAGGAGTATGGTACTCGTAGCTTTGAATCTAGCCCTTGCAAGCCAGATCTGGGCCAGGGGCATAACAAAAAAAGACATCTCCATGCCCTTTTCCAGATTTAGTTTCTCAGGAGGGTGAAGGTTTTGGTATGTGGCATTTTATTGAGGTTTTCTATTCTCACATCATTTACGGAATGAACCGCGGGCATTCAGGAAACTCCACCTCATTAATCACTTGACCGGTAACCTGCGCTAATCTATATTTTTTTAGTCCATAAATGGTGATGGGAATCAAATAGAGGGGGAACGGTGGCCATAAAAACAGTAGAAGAATATCGACAGAGGATCTCCAGACTGAAACCGAGGCTTTTTATAGGAGGAAAAAGGGTTGAGAAACTTCCTGATCACCCGATTACCGAGGGGGTGATTGAGGCAACGGCCAGGATCTATGAGCTAACCCTGGATCCTCAATATTCTGGTATTATGACAGCAGAATCTCATCTGACAGGTGAGCCTATAAGTCGAAGCTTGCATATCCACCAGAACTGTGAAGACATTGAAAAGCGCTTGGAGATGGCAAGGTTGAGCAGTCAAAAGCTAGGGACCTGTAACTACAGGTGCCCTGGAAATGAGATGCTTCCAGCTCTGGCAGCCACAACATGGGAGATAGATAGAGATAAAGGAACGGAATACCACCAGAGGTTTACGGAATACCTGAGGTACCTTCAGAAGGAGGATTTGGTGGTGAGTGGATCTGTTACAGATACAAAGGGTGACAGGAGTAAAAGGCCCCTTGATCAGGATCCCGACTCCTATGTCCATGTGGTGGAGAAAAGACCCGATGGAATTATTGTGAGTGGTGCTAAACAGCATGCGACCGGTGCATATGCTGCCAACGAGAGCTTGATATTGCCCGGACTATCTTGCCGGAAGGGCGAGGAGGATTATGCACTCGCATTTGCTGTACCAAATGGATCTGAGGGGATCACATATATAGGCCAGCATAATCCATATAGTATGGAAAGGGAGTATGCAGATGATATCCGGTATATTGGAAATCCCATATATGGCCAGCGAGAAACCTGTGTTATTGTCTTTGATCGTGTTTTTGTTCCCTGGGAGAGGGTATTCATGTGTGGGGAGACCGAGTACAGCCAGAGATTTATTACAAGATTTGCCAAGACCCACAGGATGAACTGCGGCGGGGCATGTAAAGTAGGTTTTATGGATCTAATCATTGGTGCAACCCAGCTTATCGCCGAATATCATGGAATATCAAAGAGCTCCCATATTGTAAATAAGATAACCACGATGATCCAAATTAGCAACACATCCCTTGCCTGTGCAGTTGCTGCTGCCCACAGGGGAAACGAGGAGCCAATTGGTTCTGGGGTTTTTATGCCAGATGAGGCAATGAGCAACCTGGCAAAACTCAATACGAATGATGGCTTCTGGCAATTGCTCGCCTTGGCTGGGGATATTGCCGGCGGAATTGCAGTTACTATGCCGAGTGAAAAAGAATTGACAAACCCGGAGATAGGGGCATATGTGACCAAATATCTTGGATCTGCGGCATCTGCGGAAAAGAGAATGAGGATAGCAAAGTTCCTTCAGAACTGGGTTGCGGGACTGCACGGTGTGGGCACCTATCAGGGAGCAGGCCCAAGTCAAAATCAGATGTTGATCCTCTACCGGATAACCGATTTAGAAGCAAAGAAAAGGATGGCCGAGGAACTGGCCAACAGGTATAAGTAGGGTCTACGGCAGACCATTGACAACTGACTTCTTGCTGCCCATGTGAACCCAACGAGCGTCAAGAAATACAAAAATTTTGGATAATTGTGTTAGGAAGACGGTTGATGCCAGAGAAAAGAGACAACCTGACTATACTAAAGAGGGAAATAAAACATAAGGCGAAGCTTTTAGAGGTAACAGGTATCACCGGCTCTGCCTTGGCCTACCTATTATCTCAGCTCCTTGTAGAAATAGCTAACCCCTGTCTGATAATCCTTCCTCACTCTGAGGAGGCAGGAGAATTTTACAAGGATCTGGACTTTTTTCTTCCCAGCCAAAAAAATAAAAGGGTACTCCTTTTCCCTTCCTATGATATCTCTCCCCAGACAGGATTGAGCCCCCCCAAGGAGTTGATAAGCCAGAGGATAGAGGCCCTTTACTTTCTGTCAACGTCGAATGATCCGATCGTCGTTACCTCATTAGAGGCCATCATGACACGTCTCTTGCCCAAAGAGATCTTCCTTTCTTCAGTTGACTACATCGCCCTTAACGAGGAGATTGACAGGGATGATATGATAAAAAAATTACAGTCGTTTGGTTATTTCAGAACCTCATTAGTAGAGGAAAGGGGCGATTTTTCTGTAAGGGGTGGCGTGATTGATCTATACCCGCCTTTGTATGATTCAGCTATTAGGGTTGAATTCTGGGGAAACAAGGTGGAATCCATAAGGCTTTTTAATCCTGTCAATCAGAGATCAAAGGCCGATCTAAAGATGTTAACCATTCTCCCTGCAAATGAAATCATTATGAGCCCTTCTAACATTAAAAGGGCTCGATCAATGGGAAGATTGCCCGTGGATCTGGAGATAGGAGGGAGTTTTCCAGGGCAGGAGGCGTGGATACAACATTTTTATCCACACCTTGATACCATCTTTGACTATCTTCCCAAAGAAGGTCATATATGCGTTGCGAAATCAGATAATCTTGTTGATAGTGCCAGATCTATCGTGGAGAAGCTTAATAAGGAGACAGAGGGATTTCAGGATGAGGCCCTGGAAAAGGGAAGACCTTTTCCTCAAACCCACAGGCTTTTTCTCGGTATGAAAGAATTGATGGGGGCCCTTGATGGATATTCCAGGATTGATTTTTTCGATCTTAATATCAGCACTGGCCTTAGAAATGCGGGATTGGCAGTAGATTTCAAGGAATCACTGGGGCCAGGCGTGGAATATGACAACAAGGATATCAACCATCCAAAGGTCTCGCTTGCGCCTTTGGCAGCCAAAGCTAAGAGGTGGATTGAGGAGGGAAATCAGACCATACTCATCTGTAGAACTGAACAGCAGGCAAGGCGGCTCAAAGAAATCCTGCTCAATTATCAACTTACAGTCCTTGAGATACTAGCTGATTGGTCACAGATAAAAAAGAAAAAAGGCCTATTCATCTGTTTAGGATACCTCTCTCGAGGATTTAGGTTTTTGGATTCAGCCCTGATAGTAATTACAGAAGATGAGATCTTCGGAGAAAAAAAGGGGAGAGAGAGAAGAGCTAAAAGGGATAGGGCACAGGCAATCCCATGGACAGGATTCAGTCAATTACAGATAGGTGATTTAGTCGTTCATCAAGATCACGGCATTGGGCGGTATGGAGGACTTTCAAAGATGGAGATTGGCAGCAGGGTAAGAGATTTTGTGATTATCGATTATGCCGACAATGATCGCCTTTACATACCAGCAGATAGGATAAACATTATCCAGAAATACATTGGTCTAGACGATGAGAATCCCCAGTTAGACAGGCTCGGTGGAAGATCATGGGCGCTGGCGAAAAAGAAGGCCAAGAGGGCAGTAGAAAAGATAGCCAAAGACCTTGTGAGACTCTATGCCATGAGGAAGTCCCTCAAGGGTTTTGCCTTTTCAAAAGCAGATAATTATTATAGGGAGTTTGAGGCAACCTTTGATTATGAGGAAACCTCTGACCAGATCAAGACTATTGATGATGTAGTGACGGACATGGAGTCAGGCAGACCAATGGACCGGCTTATCTGTGGTGATGTCGGTTTTGGTAAAACAGAAGTAGCCATAAGGGCCTGTTTTAAGGCTGTTATGGACGGCAAGCAGGCAGGTATCCTTGTCCCAACAACTGTCTTAGCTGAGCAGCATTACCAGACATTTGTAAGGCGCTTTGATTCTTATCCTGTCAGGATCGCTGTCCTGAGTCGCTTCATCTCTAACTCAGCTCAAAAAAGGATAATAAGTGATCTACGTCTTGGTAAGATTGATATTATTATTGGAACCCATAGAATCTTGTCTGATGACGTCATATTTAAGGATCTGGGACTATTAATAATTGATGAGGAACAGCGTTTTGGTGTCAGGGACAAGGAAAAATTAAAAAAATATCGGCAGTTCGTTGATGTCCTTGCTATGACAGCTACTCCTATTCCGAGGACCCTGCATATGTCCTTGATGGGGGTCAGGGATCTGAGTATCATTCAAACCCCACCAGCTGACAGGCTATCTATTCAGACCTATTTGGCCAGGCTTGATGACGGTATTGTATCGCATGCCATAGAAAGGGAATTAAATAGGGGGGGGCAGATCTTTTTCGTCCACAATCGGGTCAAAACCATTGGGATAATGGCGGATAAATTGATCAGGCTTGTTCCCAGGGCAAGGATTGACATTGCCCATGGCCAGATGAAGGAGCGCGATCTAGAGAGGGCGATGATGAGGTTCTTGGCCAAGGAGACAGATGTCTTGGTATGTACTACCATAATAGACTCAGGGCTGGATATACCTTCTGCCAATACCATAATCATTCATGAAGTTGATCGTTTTGGCCTGGCTGAGATCTATCAGCTCAGGGGGAGGGTTGGCAGGTCGAATGTGAAGGCATACGCATATCTGCTGATTTCAGACGGCTCTACCCTCACGAGTGATGCCCAGAAAAGGTTAAAGGTTTTGATGGATTTTTCTCAATTAGGCTCAGGGGTCAACATTGCCCTAAATGATTTGAGGATAAGAGGAGGGGGAAACATACTTGGTTTCTCTCAGTCAGGTCATATCAAGGCTATTGGTTATGAGCTATATCTAAAACTTATAGAACAGGCAATGGCTGAGCTAAAGGGAGAGACATGGCAAGAGGAGATATCTCCTGAGATAAATACTGATTTGCCAGTTTTTATTCCCCACAGCTATATTGAGGAGAGCGATGTCAGGCTTGAGATATATAGACGCTTATCTACCATTAAAGAGGAGCTTGAATTAAGGGGGATGGTAAGGGAAATTGAAGATAGGTTTGGCCCTCCACCAGAAGAGGTCTTAAACCTTATCTCTGTTATCAAGATCAAGATGGGCCTTAAAAGAATTGGCTCGACGAGGTTAGACATTAAGGACGGCTCTATGATCTTTTCCTTCTCAAAGGATACCTATCTATCACCACCTAAATTGGTTGACTTAGTCGCTCACCATGCAGACAATTTCCGTTTTTTATCCGATCAAAAGCTCAAGGTCATTAACAGAAAAAAGGGGGCCCATGCTACCCTTGAAGAGGCAGGGGAGATACTAGCCCAGTTTGACCACTATGCAATTAAGGATTGATCCAAATTGTCCTTGCAATCCCCCTAATAATATCGTAATTTAAATGTGTTAGACCATTCTTTATATGCATTTTTATAGGATTGGAGCATGATGAGATATCTTATTTTTTCATTTCTTTGTATCCTTTTTCTTTTCACCTGGCCAGCCTGCTCCTCGAAGACAGCATCAATTCAAGACGTTGTAATCAGGGTAGGAGATCGATTGATTACAGTCGGGGATATAGAGAGGATAGTAAACATTACCTCACTTGAGAATGGGATCCCTAAGAAGGTAATATGGTCATCTGTCAGTAGCCTTGTGGATAGAATTGTGGATGACTCCCTAATGCTTGAGTACGGAAGAGATAAGGGGATTACCTTGAGTGGGATTGAACTGGAAAGGGCTATCCAAGATATCGTCAAGGATTATCCGGAAAACAGCTTTAAGGAAACACTCTTAACCATGTGTATAGATTATAATGAATGGAAGGAGAGGCTGAGGGAAAAGCTTTTGATTAAAAAGATTGTTGACAGGGAGAAGGAGTCCCTGACCCCTATTTCGTATGATGCTATTAGATCTTACTATGAGGAGAGGAAGGAGGATTTCAGGCATCCTCCAAGGGCAAGATTTATGCATATTCTTACTAAAACCAGAAGAGACGCTGAGCTTGTGCTTGCCCGGCTTAACGGGGGAGAAGACATGGCCAAATTGGTGAAGGAGCAACCTATCTTCGCCGGAATCCAGGGAGATCATAGCATGAACTGGGCCACCAAACATACGCTTCCTCAGCCACTCTCTGATGTGGTATTTTCGATCCCGGTTGGTGAATTGAGCGCTATTATTGAAACCCCCTATGGCTTTCATATCATAAAAGTGATAAAAAGAGAACCAGCAGGAACAAAAGAGCTCTTGGAGGTAATGGGTGAAATAGAGAATGGGCTCCTTAGTAAAGCAATAGAGATGCACTATAGAGTATGGCTCAAACAATTGAGGAATAGTTATACTGTTAAAGTCAACTACACCTTATTAGACAAGATCAGCACTATTAATGAGGGCAATTAGAACAATTCTCCTCTTTAAGTTATTGCTTATTCTGTTTGCATTAACTCCCGGTCATCTCTGGGCCGAGATAACCAACAGAATTGTAGCTATCGTCAACAGCGATATAATTACCCTCCATGAGCTCAATACCTCAATCAAAAGGTTAACGGGGTTAAGTGTCGAGGGTTTGAGACTAAAAAATGAGATAGAGTTCTATGAGGTACGTAGGGCCGTTTTGGATAACCTGATTAACGAAAAGATTGCAAAACAACAGATAATTAAGTTGGGAATAAAGGTAACCACAAAGGATGTAGATGCGGCGATTGAGAGAGTAAAAAGGCAAAACAATCTCACACAGGAGGGGTTACTCGATAGCCTGAAAAAGGAAGGGGTCACAATAAAAGACTACAAAGAGAATATGGAAAGGGAAATTGAACGTTCCCGCTTGCTCAATTATGAGGTAAAATCAAAGATAGTGATAACCGAAGAAAATGTGAGAGAGTACTATCAGAGACATGCCAAAGAATACACAGAGGCAGACAAGGTGAGGCTGGCCAGGGTTTTTTTAAGGGTTAGAAATCCAGATGATGAGCAAGAGATCGCTCAAGTAAGGGGGTTAGGAAGGGAGATATTGGGGGGACTCAAAGAAGGTCGCGATTTTTTCGAGATAGCGAGGATTTACTCCCAGGGGCCTGCTGCGCCAGAAGGAGGTAACCTAGGGTGGGTAGAACTAAGTCAGCTTGAACCAGAGTTAAGGAAAAAAATAGCTAAGCTCTCTCCAGGGGAATATACTGATCTACATAGCGTTCCATCTGGATTCCAGATAATAAAGGTACTAGAGGAGAAAAAAGAGAGGATAAAACCCTTTCAAGAGGTAAGGGATGCAATCTATTCCAAATTGTTTATGGAGAAAGCCGAAAAAAGATATGCGACATGGCTAAGAGAACTTAGGGAGAAATCCTTTATCAAGGTCACATTTTAAAGTGGATAGATCTTATAACAATAAAACAACAGAGGGCCTTCCAGAAGATAGCAGCCTTGGGAGCCTTTTAAGAAAATCCAGGGAAGCGCGCCATATTGAATTAGATCAGGCGGTCGAGGCGACGAGGATACGGCGACATTACCTAGAGGCATTAGAAAATGAGGAATGGAGCAACCTGCCTTCCCAGGTATTTGTGAAAGGCTTCCTAAGATCCTATGCTGAATTCCTGGGACTGGATAAAGAAATGGTCCAAGATTGTTACTTGAGAACCTCCCCTTTTCAAAAATATACACCACATGTATTAAAGGAAGTAGGAGCAAAATCAGGAAGATGGCACCTGATCAGCATTATTCCTGTTTTGGTTTTGGCCCTTATTGCCGCTATTATCTATCTAAAGAAGAGCAATATTTCAATTGTTGAGAAGACTTTTCAGTATCTGGAAATACAAGGCCCTGTCGAAAAAAAAGAAAATGCGCTAGAGAGGGAAGATACTACAGTGCAGGATGATAAAGAGAAGGAGGCCCTTTTAATACCCGGTGAAAACCTGATTGAGAAGGCAAAGGAAATAGCCTCAAAATCGAAATCCGTTGAGGAAGCGACTACTCCAATAGAGACAGAAGCTGAAAGAGCTCTGCCGCCACAATTTATTCTTACAGCGGATGTAAAGAGCCAGACCTGGATTGCCATATATATCGATGATGAGCCGGTTAAGGAGTACCTTTTACAGCCTGGAGAGACTGTGAGGTGGGAGGCAGCTCAGGGCTTTGACATCCTGGTAGGCAATGCAGGCGGTATTGAATTTTTCTTGAACGGAAACGAAGTTGGTTCACTCGGTCCTGAAGGAAAGGTAGTAAGAGTGAAGATTCCAGAGGGACATGAATGAGGTATCATATGAAAGCCTAAAACTGATAGTTGCTAGCGAAGCTTCGCCTTCCCTGGCGCGACTTGCCCGGAACAGTAACTTATGGCTGTAGTACTTCGGAAGCGGAAGCTACAGATAGTGGAGGGAGATTAATTGAAGAATGTATATGACATCTTTGAGGAACGAGGCTTTATCGAACAGGTAAGTGATGAGAATATGCTCCGGCAGCTTCTGGCTAAACCAATCTCCTGTTATATCGGCTTTGACCCGACAGCAAAAAGCCTGCATGTTGGTAGCTTGCTTCCCATTATGTCCCTTGCCCACATGCAGAGGCAAGGTCATAGGCCCATAATCGTGGTCGGGGGTGGAACGTCCCTTGTGGGCGATCCCAGTGGTAAGGATGAGATTAGACCTGTCATGAAGCGGGAGGAGATCGACAGCAACGCTGAGGGTATTAAGAGACAGCTGTCCCAGTTTATTGATTTCACTAATGGGAAGGCTCTTATGCTCAACAACGCTGACTGGCTAACCCCTTTAAAATACATAGACTTTCTAAGGGATATCGGTAGGCATTTTAGTGTAAACCGGATGTTGGCGGCCGAAAGCTACCGCCAACGGCTCGAGAGCGGCCTTAGCTTTTTGGAATTCAACTACATGCTTCTTCAGGCTTATGATTTCTTGCATCTTTTTAAAAACTACAAATGTCTCTTGCAGATGGGAGGAAACGATCAGTGGGGGAATATCCTAGCCGGTGTCGAACTGACTAGGAGAATTGAAAGAAAGACTATCCATGCACTCACCTTTCCCTTGATAACTACCGCTGACGGTTACAAAATGGGCAAAACACACCGAGGTGCCATATGGCTTGATCCTGAATTGACATCTCCTTATGAATATTACCAGTACTGGGTAAATATAGATGATAGGGATGTGAGGAGGTTCCTTTCCTATTTTACCTTCCTTCCCATGCAGAAGATCGAAGGCCTATCTCAGCTCAAAGGTGATGATTTACGAAAGGCCAAAGATGTTTTGGCCTATGAGGCCACAAAAATATGTCATGGTCAAGATGCAGCGGATAAGGCCAGAGCCGCTGCCAGACACCTATTCGGTCAAAAAACTATTGAGGACATCGAAGCAATTCCCACCTACTGCATAACAAGTGATGATTTGGGTGAAGGTATCGAGGCCTATATTCTTTTCAAAGACACAGATCTATGTGCAACGAGGGGTGAAGCAAGAAGGTTAATATCCCAGGGGGGTGCCTATGTAAATGGGAAAAGGATCCCATCCTTTGAGACAAAAGTGGGGCCGGATGATGTCCAGAATAATACCATCTTGCTGAGAGCAGGAAAAAAGAAATACCTCAAGGTCTGTATTCAAGATTCATAAGTTGGTTAATCCATTCCGGACCATCATAGCCTAACTTAGCCTTCAACATCTCCGTGAGGGAATTTGCCTAAGATGAGAAGTAAGTGAAAGGGAAAAAGAAAAAACACAGAAGTCGTCAAAGAGAGAGAGAAGATCTGACCATAGATGCTCCATATGACCTGAGGCCCATTCCGGCAAAGAAAGATGGCTCCTTAGTTGCCTACGATCCTCTCCAGATATATCTATGGGAAATAAGGAGGTACAGGCTTCTTACCAAAGAGGAGGAGACAGAACTCGTTATCAGATTCAGGGAAAAAAATGATCAGGAGGCTGCCCATAAGCTTATTTTATCTAATCTAAGATTAGTGGTAAAAATCGCAATGGATTTTCATAGGTACTGGATGAAAAACCTTATGGATTTGATCCAGGAGGGAAACATTGGGTTAATGCAGGCGGTAAAAAAATTTGATCCACATAGGGGTATTAAGTTTTCTTATTATGCCTCATTCTGGATAAAGGCCTATATCCTTAAGTTTATCATGGAGAATTGGAAGTTGGTCAAGATTGGTACCACTCAGGCCCAAAGAAAGCTTTTCTTCAATCTTGCAAAGGAGAAGGAGAGGTTACTATCCTTGGGTTACGATCCTGAACCCAAACTCCTTGCCGAACGTTTAGACGTAAAAGAAGATGAGATTATAGAAATGGGCCAGCGATTAGGTGCATGGGAGGTCTCCATCGATGCCCCGGTTAGGACAGATGCTAAGCAAGATTATAGCTCTTTTCTGCCCTCTCCAGAAATAGATTTAGATAAACAGATATCTGTGAGGGAAAGAAAGGAGTTACTCGAGGTAAGACTGCAAGAATACAGAAAAACCCTTTCCGGAAAACACAGGGATATATTTGATAACAGAATATTGGCCGAACATCCTCTGACCCTTCAGGAACTGGGCGACAAATATCACATATCCAGGGAAAGAGTTCGACAGATACAGGAAAAGATCCTTAAGAAGGCCAAGGAATGGTTGACGGCGAATATACCCAATTTTGAAGAAAATTTCTCCGATTTTTTACATGAATAAAGAATTTAAAAAGATATCTATCTGGTCTCTGTTTTTTCTCATTCTCCTTGTCCTATCCTGTGGGGGGGTGGAAAAAAAGGTTCCCTTAAAAGAAAGCTCTGTTCTCTCAGGAGAGATTAAAAGCGAGAAAGATAGTATCCAGTATGCCTATCAAAATTATGCCTTTGCCTGTATAGCTATGGAAAATGGCAACTATGAAGAGGCGGAAATCTATCTAAAAGAGGCCCTTACACATGACAAGGATTCGCCCTATTTACTAATGAAATTGTCTGAAGTATTGGTTGAAAATGGTAAGGTGGAAGATGCCTTACTGATTGCCCAAAAGAGAGTTGACCTAACGCCTGATGATCTTGAGGCACGGGAGTTCCTGGCAGAAGTTTACGCTCAGATAAAGAAATTCGACTTGGCTATATCCCAGTACAGGGAGATCCTTAAAAAGGATCCGGGAAACAGAGAGGTAAGGCTTAACCTGTCAACACTTTTTATCAGGTTGAAAAAATACGATCCTGCCTTAGATGAGCTATCGATCCTTATAGAGAATGAGCCTGAGCTGATAATAGCCCATTATTACATAGGAAGGATAAATCTGGAGCTTAAAGAGTATACCAGGGCAAAGGAGGCACTTCTAAGGGTCCTTGAAATAAACCCAAGATTCCTTCCAGCCCTTTTCGATCTGGCAACCTTGTATAGTACGATTGATAAAGTTCATATGGCCACAGAGACCTATAAAAAAATATTGCTCCTATATCCAACCAATACAATCGCCATGGAAAGGCTGATTGCCCTTTACTACAAGACTGGCCAAGAGAAATTAGCAGAAGATAAGATAGAGGAGATGAAAAAGACATTCAGTCCTGGAGACCTAAAAAGAAAAACACTGGGTCTGATATATCTCAGGTATGGAAAATTGAATGAGTCCATCGCAGAGCTCACATCAATAGTATCTGCATGGCCAGATGATCAGGAGACGAGATATTATCTGGGAGCCGCCCTGGAAGAGAATGGAGATTTAGATAAGGCCTATAAGAACTTTGATCTCCTCAATTCCAATAGCAATTATTTCATAACTGCCAGGATGCATATGGCCTATATCTTGGAAAGGCAAGAAAAGCTTGATAAGGCCATAAGTCTCCTGAGAGAAACCATCAATCACAAAAAGGATAACCATCAGCTATATCTGATGTTGGCCTCACTATATGAGATCAAAAACCAATACCTTAATGCCATGGATGTCTTGAAGCAAGGACTTAAATACAATGAGAGAAATACTGGCCTTCTATACAGGCTCGGCGTTGTATTGGATAAGCTAAAACGAAGTGAGGAATGCATCGAACAAATGGAGATGGTAATAAAGATAAATCCCAAACATGCCGATGCCCTTAACTACATTGGCTATACGTATGCTGATAAGGGTATCTACCTTGATAGGGCACTGGATTTAATCGAAAGGGCCATAAAATACAAACCTAATAGCGGTCATATAATTGATAGCCTGGGATGGGTTTATTTTCGAAAAGGCCAATATGATAAGGCCTTAGAAGAGTTAAAAAAGGCTCTTGAGTTGGTCCCTGAAGATCCTACCATTAATGAGCATTTGGGAGATGTCTATTTCAAGAAAAAAGACTATGGGAATGCCTTGAAGATCTATAAAAAGACACTTTCTTTGAAGAATGCGAATCAAGAGAGACTGAACAGGAAGATCAAAGAGGTTATGGAGCATCTGAAAGGTAATCTGCCTTGATACCCTATAAAAGATGGGACAACCCCTTATCATATCTGAGTGTTCTTATTTTAACCCTGCTTTTAGGGTGTGCGCCCCTTTTACCTTTTCCATCGGCTAAGCCTTTCTCTCAAGAAGAGATAGCTCATCTGATATCCCACCTAAGAGCGCAAGGGGAAAAGATATTTAGCTTTCAAGGGGTTGGAAGATTACGGTTCAAACAGGGGGAACAAGAATTAGAATCAAATCTATTTGCCATTGGTTCCAAACCTTTCAGGGTCAGGCTCGAAATTACGCACCCGTGGGGGAAACCCCTTTTTCACATCGTAGCTGATGAAAGAAATATTTCGGTTTTGTCCCTTATTGACAATAGGTTTTTCAGGGGTCCATCAAGCCCCTTAAATACAAATAGGTTTTTCTTATCTGGTCTTGATCTGGATTCAGCCTGGAAGATATTCTCTGGTAGGGTCCCAATACTGCCCGCCGCAGGCCGAGCAGTCAGTCTGGAGCCCAAAAAAATCATCCTTTACAATAGGCAGGGTGAAGTTGTGGAAATAATCTCTTTTTCCTCTAGACCCCTGCTACCAAGATCTGTCTATTTTCCAACGAAGGGGATTACCATAATATTATCTAAATTCAAGCAAGGAGATCTGGGGCCGTACCCTTTAGGGATAAGAATAGTAAAGGGGGATGAAAATCAAGTAATTGATATACGATACAAAAATCTCCATGTAAACAAACCAATCCCGGAAGAGGTTTTCCAGCTGAATCCACCACCGGATTTTGAAATCATTAGGCTGAACTACCATGGAAAGTAAGCGATCAATCTGCCGCAGGCGTTTTATCAACAAGCAGCCAAAGTATAAAGTGAGCTAAGGCTGATGGTTGACTAGTCAACACAACAAACCCAATGAACACAACAAAGCCAGTCCTATTTGTTGCTGATACTATGGTTGGCAAGTTAGCAAGATACCTAAGGATCATGGGCTACGATACCGTTTACCAGTCAAGTTACCCGGATCAAAGATTATCCGAGCTGGTTATGGAGGGAAGAACTCTCCTGACCAGGAATCACGCAACAGCCAAGTCATATTCTAATTCTATCTTCATAGACCGTGATCTGGTGAAAGATCAACTAAATGTGGTTGACAGCAACCTAAAACTTACGCGGGATCGCAGAAGCTGGTTCAGCAGGTGTCTGGTTTGCAATTCGCCTCTATCAAAGGCTGAAGGAGAGGCAGCCAGAGAGAGTGTTCCTGATTTTGTTTTCTTTAAGTACCCTGAGAGGATTCTTTTTTGCCCAACGTGCAAACGATTTTACTGGCCAGGCACCCACAGAGAAAGGATGTTAGAAAGGTTGAAGGAATGGGGATTTTGAATCAATGTTTAACAACATTATATATATTATCATTGTAGTAGTAGTATTTCAGCTCTATCCTGGAGAGGGCCTATTCAGATTACCTATCACAGCGATCGTTGTTCTCCCTTTACTCTGGTTAGGTTTTACCATCTACTGTAACTATCGCTTCTCCAGGCTTTTGGGTTTCTACAGAGATACTCTTGCCAGTGCGGGTCAAGGCCGGGCAAGTTTGGCCTATCAATCCCTGGTCACGAAACTCTCCATCCTGTCTATAGTACTATTTGCCTTATCTGTTTACCTATTGAATCTGAAATACTGGCTTCTTAAGATTCCTGGGTTTACCACGTTTTCTATTTTGCCTGGTGCTGTGGCAATCCTTGTCTTTTTTACCTTTCTTGCCACCATCTGGTATTACGGCTTTCCGGCCTATCGTGCCTTCTTTAATTATTCCCTAAAAAGACGGGCATACATCGGATCAAATATAAAGCTCAACCTTCCCATCCTCTTTCCCTGGGCTATCCTCACTGTCTGCTATGACTTAATAAGCCTTCTCGCATGGCCATCTCTTAAAAAGATCTTTGAAACCCAGATCGGGCAATTCTTATTTTTCACCGTATTTCTGATCCTGTTGGCACTATTTCTCCCTCCCCTTATCAAGTACTGGTGGGGCTGTGCAACTCTTCCCCAGACAGAAAAGAAGGAAAGCATCGTAAATTTTTTACAAAAGGTGGGCTTTAAATATAGGGACGTATTAAGGTGGCCGATATTGGAGGGGCGGATAGGAACCGCTGGTGTAATGGGTTTGCTCCCAAGGTTCAGATACATCCTTGTAACGGATTCTTTGTTGAACACCCTTTCAAAGGAAGAACTCAATGCAGTTATGGCCCATGAAATTGCCCATATAAGATACAGACACCTTGTGTTTTACATCCTTTTTCTCTTGGGATTCATGGCCATTTCATTTGGCCTCTTTGATGCCTTTCTCTACGCAATGGCAGCACAACCCTGGCTATTTGGCTTATTAAATAGCCAAAACAAGTTCCAGACGGGCATCTCTTATCTGCTCGTCTCCCTACCTATCATCCTGAGCGTCATCCTTTACTTCCGATATATCATGGGTTTTTTTATGAGGAACTTTGAGCGTCAGGCCGACCTCTATTCGGCCAAACTCATAGGTAAAGCTGAACCTACTATCATGTCACTTGAAAAGATTGCCCATGTGAGTGGTCAAAGCCGTAGTCATCCATCCTGGCATCATTTCAGCATTGCTGAAAGGGTCGAGTTTTTGTGGAGATCCTCCCAGGACCCTCAACTGATCAAGCGCCATTCAAGGCGGTTAGCCCTCTTTTTGAGTATCTTTTTTGTCCTTGTTTCCTCTCTGGGGTACATCTTTAATTTTGGTCCCCTGAAAAACAATCTTGAACACATAGCCCTGACAAATATCCTGAATCAGCAGCTCAGTAAGTCGTCAGAGAATATCGAGACCTACAAGGCCCTCGCGTATCTCTATCAAAGGAGAGAGAACCTTGAAAAGGCTCAGTGGGCATATGAAAATATCCTCAGGCTAAATCCTGATGATGGGTTGGCACTCAACAACCTTGCATGGATTTTGGCAACAGCCAAGGATACAACACTCCTTGATTATCCAAGGGCACTTACATTAGCTAAACGAGCAGTTCGGATAGAAAGATCGCCGACCTTTCTTGATACCCTGGCCGAGGCCTACTATGTAAATGGACTCTACGATCAGGCAGTGAAAACCATAAAAGAGGCCTTGGAGAATGCAGCTGAAAACAGGGACTATCTAGCTCGTCAGTTGGAGAAATTTAGGAAAAGGGGGGAACTTTCAGGAAGCTGAAGGTAGGAAAACCGCCTAAAGTACTTAGGGCCCGCCCTGGAGCTGTGTACTGCAATCAGCCTACTAAATCTGTAAGCAACTACGTGCTTGAATTAGGCTACTATGCCTATGGGCCAGAACTGCGCCAGGATTGAAAGTGAAAACCCAACAAACACTAGACGTGCGGCCTTTTTTTGGCAGACTCCAGCTGATCCTGGGTGGATTCCCACCTTTCCATCGACTCCTTTAGTTCTTCTCTTATTTCCCCATATTCATTCATAAAGCGCAAACTCCTATTTTTATCTGCAAAAATGTCTGGGTCCGAAAGTGCTGTTTCCAGTTCCTTTTGCCTTTTTTCCAAAAGAGCAATTCTTTCCTCTAAGATGCCCAGTTTGTCCTGAATGGGTTTTAGGGTGGCCCTAATCAGCCTCCGTGTTTCGGCCTCTTGTCTTCTTTTTGCCTTTCGATTCTTCTTGTCTTTGCTGGATGATACCTGAACCTGTTTCTTGTCAGGGGCTGCCGATGGAGCTTTGGAAATTCTTTCAAGGTGATCATAATATTCATTGAGGCTGCCTGGGTATTCCTCAATTACCTCCCCCTTTATGTCCCAGATCTTTGTGGCCAGCCTGTTGACAAAGGACTGATTATGGGAGACAAAGATTAATGTGCCCCTGTAGTCAGCGAGGGCATCTATTAGAATTTCTGATGATATGAGATCGAGATGATTTGTAGGTTCATCCATCAACATAAGGTTTCCAGGTCTTACGAGCAACTTTGCAAGCGATACCCTGGCCCTCTCCCCGCCTGAAACGATCCCTATTGACTTGTCCACGTCATCACCTGAAAAGAGAAAGGCGCCGCACACCCCCCTGACAAAACCGATTGTTTGATTGGGGGCAACCTGATTAACCTCCTCGATTATTGTCTTTCTGGGATCCAGCGTATCAAGGTGATGCTGGGCAAAGTAGCTCATGGTCACCTTACTGCCCAGGATTATCTCACCATGATCAGGTCCGATTTCACCTGCCACCATCCTGAGCAACGTTGTCTTACCAGAACCGTTGGGACCTATGATGGCTACCCGGTCGCCCCTTAATACCGTGAGATCGATGTGAGTATAGAGGGTTTTTTTGCCAAAACCTTTTGAAACCCCTTTGAATGTTACCACCTCTTTTCCACTCCTGGGGGCCGCAGGGAAAGAAAAATGGATGGTCCTTTGGGGCCTGTGAGTTTCAACTAATTCCATTTTTTTGAGCACTTTTATCTTGCTTTGTGCCTGTCGAGCCTTTGTTGCCTTATACCGGAACCTCTCAATAAATCTCTGGGCCTCTTTTATCCTTTGCTCCTGATTCCTGGCCCTGGCCTCCAGGGTTATTCTTTCCTCCTCCCTGGACCTCAGGTAAGAATCATAATTCCCCCTGTAGGCTTTCAAACCTTCCGATTCAAGACTTATAATGCGATTTATCTGCCGATTTAAAAAATCCCTGTCATGGGATATGAGAATTATGGCCCCTTTATAGGTTTGCAGGTATTGTTCCAACCAGTGTACGGAAGGAATATCAAGGTGATTGGTTGGTTCGTCCAGCAAGAGCAGGTCAGGTCTTTGATAAAGAAGACTGCCAAGGAGCACCCTCATCTTCCATCCATCGCTCAGTGATGAAACCCGAATACCAAAATCCCCGGACTGAAAGCCTAAACCGGCCAGTATCCTTTCGGCCTCATGGGACGGAAATTGCATATCCAGATAGCCCATTTTCTGGTGCAATTCGGCAAGCCTTCCACCCAGTTCTAATTGGTCCCTCTTGTGCCGGAGATTGTCCAGTGACTCCTCTGTCCGCAGTATATCGTTTCTGAGCCTTGACCTTCCTGGTATAGAATCCAGGACAGATTGGAGTACCCTACCGGATAATGCAGCATGAATATCCTGTGGTAGATATCCGATCCTGATATCTTTCCCTGTCTTAATCTCTCCACTGTCAGGAGAGGTTTGCCCGGTTATAAGTCTCAACAATGTTGTCTTGCCTGAGCCATTTGGCCCTACAAGGCCTATCCTATCTCCAGGCCCTACCTGAAGTCCGATTTCATGAAAAAGTCTTCTCCCCAGAAAGCTGAGGGAAACTTTAGAGATGGTTATAAGGCCCATGTCTTAGCTATGCCCGTTGAAGGTTGTCCGTTGTTTGTCGGGCCCTTGAGTCTCTTGAGTTACTGTGTTTAGATTCCTCAATTCTCCAACCCCTCAATTGCTTTGAGATTCCTGTATCTATTGGGTTAGGTGCCTTAACTTTAGGCAGTTTTTATAATTACTTACGCCAGTACGCAGGGGCAAGCAAGATGATAACGGTATATATCTCGAGACGGCCGAGAAGCATACAGAAGGTGAGGATCCATTTGCCCAGATCGGGAACAGATAGGTAGTTCTTTATCGGGCCAACCAAGCCAAATCCTGGGCCCACATTACCCATCGTGGCGGCTACAGAGGCAAAGGATGTGACCGTATCAAGACCCATGAAGGACATAATTATCACAGCCACGATAAAGAGGCTCAGATAGAGGATAAAGAATCCCCCTATACTATTCACTACCTCTCCAGGAACCGGCTTACCACCCAGCTTTATAGACCTTACAGCATGGGGATGTATCAGTCTGAAGATCTCCTGGTAGCCATGTTTCACTAATATTATGATCCTCATGACCTTTATTGCTCCACCGGTAGATCCTGCCATGGCCCCTATAAACATACACAATAGAAGGATTATCTGTGCTAGAGCTGGCCATTGTGCATAATCGCCGGTTACAAAACCGGTTGTGGTCATTATGGATGTAACCTGAAAGGCGGCGTGTCTGAATGCATGGCCTATGGAATGATACACCGGCCCGTATAGATTAAAGGTAACCAGAAGGATAAGGATAGCGAGGATAGAAAGAAAGACGCGGCACTCCGGATCCCTGCCAAATACCTTAAAATCTCCCTTCAAAAATCTGAAATGGAGGGAAAAATTTATCCCGGCCAGGATCATAAAGACTGTAATAACGCCCTCGAAATACGAACTGTTATACTGGGCAATGCTTGCACTCTGTGTGCTGAATCCTCCGGTAGGCATGGTGCAGAATGCGTGGCAGATGGAATCAAACAGAGACATCCCGCCTGTAAACAAAAGGCCTATCTCAATTACGGTGATAAAGAGATAGACCTTCCATAGGCTTTTAGCTGTTTCGGAGATACGAGGTTGTAGTTTATCCACTACTGGACTCGGGATCTCAGCCTTATACAGCTGCATCCCTCCCACACCTAAAAAGGGGAGAATGGCAATAGAGAGCACAATAATGCCCATCCCTCCCATCCACTGGGTGAGGCTCCTCCAGAATAGTATTCCCTTAGGGAGAAATTCAATGCTGCTTAGAATAGATGATCCGGTAGTGGTAAAGCCAGATATAGATTCAAAATAGGCATCGGTAATGGTGCCAATGGCGCCGGAAAATAAAAAGGGGAGAGAGCCAAAAAAGCCGGCACTTAACCAGCCGAGGGTAACAATGGCCATAGCCTCTCTTTGGCTTAGAGAGGAGGAATCAGCTGNTTTGATAAGAAAAAAAAGGGCAATGCCACTCCCCGAGGTGATAATGAAGGAATAAAGTATGGGGAAAAAGCTCCCATCAGAATACACGAGGGAGACTATGAGAGGTGCCAGCATGGAGAGACCAAGGAAGATATTGAGGATCCCGATCACCCGGAATATCTGCCTAAAACGCATTAAAAGTATTCCAGTTTAACGGTAAACAATTTCTCAAGCTTTGGTATAGCCTCTTTAAGGGCGAATATTATCAGATGATCATGGGGCTTGATCATGTTGTGGCCTCTTGGGATTATAACCTCCTCTCCCCTGACAATGGCACCAACGATGGCTCCTTTGGGAAATTTTACCTTGTATAAAGGGGTATTTACAATGTCAGAGGTCTCTAATGCCTCGAACTCAATAGCCTCTGCACCTTCCCCTTTGAGGGGCGCCACACAAATTACCTTTCCCTTTCTGATGTACTGGAGGATTGTCCTAATTGCAGAAAGCCTTGGGCTCACCACCGTATCGATTCCGATTGCAGAAACAAGAGGAATATAGCCTAGTTTTCCTATCCTGGTCACGGTCTTTTTTGCCCCGAGTGCCTTGCCCAGTAGAGAGATAAGAACATTACTTTCATCATCAGCAGTGAGTACCACCATAATATCCACATCGGCTACATTCTCCTCCATAAGGAAGTCACGGTCTGTGCCATCACCATTTAACACAACCACCTTTTCAAGCCTTTCAGCGAGCTCCAGGCATCTCTGGCTATCTTTTTCAATTATCTTGGTATTAATATTGGTGGTATCGAGTGATGTTGCGAAGGCCAGACCAGTTTCACCACCACCAACGATGATAACCCGGCTCAATTCTTTCTCCCTGATATTCAATAGGCGGAAGATATTTGGGATTTCCTCCCTTTGGGTCACACAGTATACCAAGTCATTTGCTTGGATTGTGTCCTGCCCGCCTGGTATAATAACCTTTTCTCCCCTTACAATAACACCAAAAAGGATGGTATGCTCATAATCATTAAAGGATGAGAGCCTTCTTCCGACTAATGGGCAGTTATCTTTTATGGTGATACCGATTAGCTTGATTCTACCATCAGCGAAGTCTATAACCTCAGAGGCCAATGGTACCTCTGTGAGCTTGAGCATGGACGCAACCATCTCTGATTGAGGATTGATGATCAGGTCGATAGTAAAGAAATCCCGATTGAAGATCTCTCTATGTTTCATATAATCAGGATTCTTTACCCGGGCTATCTTCGTAATGTAGTCTGTGAGATATTGAGCGTAAAAACAGGCAATCAAATTTGCCTCATCACTATCAGTAGCTGCCACGATTATGTCACTTTCCTTGATACCTGCCTCTTGTAGTATTAATGGACTGGTGCCCGATCCCAAAAGGGCTTGAACATCTATAACATTTTGAATATGCTTGATTTTATTAGGGTCCTTTTCAATCACCACCACATCATGATTCTCTTCCGATAGTCTCTGGGCAATATTAAAACCTACCTCACCAGCACCTATAATAATAATCTTCATTTACCTTTTCCTTTACTGCAGAGTTGGGCCCCGCATTTCTTTCCTTTGATCAAGGCTAAGTTGAGTTTTAAAAAAGCTCAACTCAAAAGTCAATATATAATAAGTTCTTCCCTTCTTAGCAAAATTGGTTCATATTTTGCGGGAATATTAGAGAAATGAGAAGAAATATATCTTTTTCCACAATAGCAATGATGAGGTAGTGTTCCTGAATCCTATAAGAGGGTGCCTCTTCAATAAATATGAAAAAAATCGGAATGAATACCTAATTAGAAATCCTTGGGTCAATTTTTTGACAGAAGATACACCTTTTTGTCTTGGAGAGGCAAAAAAGGGGGCTTAGAGAAAAGACGAAGACATACTTAAAACAATTTTTTTTGGATGATATCTTCTTTGGCTTTAGGGGTAAAGCCAAAATGCCTGTAAGCAAGCTTGGTGGCCACTCTTCCCTTTGGCGTCCGATTTATGTAGCCGCTTTGTATCAAAAATGGCTCATAAACCTCCTCCAGCGTATCCTTTTCTTCACACAGGGCAGCTGACAGGGTATCAACCCCTATTGGACCACCATCAAATTTCTCTATTATTGTCAGCATGATTTGTCGATCCATCTTATCCAGACCCTTATCATCCACCTCCAGTATATCCAATGCCTTTCCTGCAACTGAATGTGTGATTACCCCTTCAGCCTCAATCTGTGCATAATCTCTTACCCTTTTTAATAACCTATTGGCTATTCTTGGTGTACCTCTCGACCTTTTTGAAATCTCGAGTGCACCTTCTTTATCAAGCTGAATTCCAAGAAGGGTTGCAGACCTGGAGACAATCTGCTGCAATTCCTCTGGCTTGTAAAATTCCAACCGTAGAATAACACCAAACCTGTCTCTTAAAGGGGGTGTGAGCAAGCCTGTTCTTGTGGTAGCACCAATCAAGGTGAAGGGCGGAAGTCCGAGTTTGACAGTCCTGGCTGATGGTCCCTGGCCGATAATAATATCCAGTTTGAAATCCTCCAAGGCAGGGTAAAGTATCTCTTCCACCACATGATTCAACCTGTGGATTTCATCAACAAACAAAACATCCCTGGGCTCTAGTGAGGTTAATATGGCTGCGAGATCACCTGGCCTATCTAACACCGGCCCTGAGGTAGTTTTTATGTTTACACCTAGTTCATTGGCTATTATGTAGGCCAGGGTAGTCTTTCCAAGACCAGGACTACTATGAAAGAGAACATGATCTAAGGACTCGGAACGCCCCTTAGCTGCCTCTATAAAGATCCTAAGATTTCTTTTAACATCCTTTTGACCAATAAACATATCCAATCTCAATGGCCTGAGACTGAGATCAAGTGAGCTATCATCTGCCTTAGGTTTTGGATCGGTAACTCTTTCTTCCATGATTATTTCATTCTTTTACTTATTCTTTTCATCCTTACGTTGAAGGGAACTCCCCGCTGCCAGACTCCGCAAGGCCTCTTTCAGTAATGTCTCGAGATCCATCTCGTTATCTCTGTGTAAAACATCCTCTATGGCTTTCTTTGCAGACCTACTCGGGTAGCCAAGATTGATTAGGGCTGACAGCGCATCATCAAATTCCTCTTTGCTCTTCATTTCTATCCGCTCCTTGGGCCGGATCTCTATCCATTCTGATAGATCAGATACCTTCTCTTTCAGCTCCAGGGTTATTCTCTGAGACGTCTTCCTACCAACACCGGGGACAGCAGCGATCCTTTCAGAATCAGCCCTGACAATGGCACTGAGAAGATCCTCAAGTCCAATCCCAGAGAGGATGTTTAGGGCCAATCTAGGGCCGATGCCAGACACTGAGATTAGGAGTGAAAAGACCTTTTTTTCTATCTCTGTTTGAAAGCCAAACAGTTGAAACATATCTTCCCGGACATGCGTGTAGACGTGCAGACTTACCTTTTCCATCTCATCCGGGAGTTGATAGAATGTGGAAAGAGGAATAAAAATCTGGTAGCCAACACCGGCTGCATCTACTATTACCGACTGAGGGCTTTTACTAAACAGTATTCCAGTTAGATGCGCTATCATACAGCAAGAGTATCTTCAAACCTGACCCAATTATGGTGGCATATTGCAACGGCCAATGCGTCCGCGGTATCCAGAGAGAATTGGGTATCGAGTTTAAGGATAAGCTTAACCATGGCCCTCACCTGTTCCTTTGTTGCCCTTCCGTAGCCGACCACCGATTGTTTAATTTGCAAGGGGGTATACTCAAAAACCTTTACACCACACTGAACAGCTGCCACCAGGGCAGCTCCCCTTGCGTGGCCTATCTTTAGGGCGCTTTTAACATTTTTGGCAAAAAACACATCCTCAATAGACATTTCCTCTGGCTGATAGGTCTGGTTGATTTCAACAAGGGATCTGAAAATTCTATGGACCCTCTGGTGAAAAGGCCAAGAATTGGGAAAGGAGATTTTACCTCCTCCAACGTAAATCAGTCTATTTTCTTGCTTTTCTACTAGGCCATAACCTGTAACTAGAGAACCGGGATCGACCCCAAGGACCAGCATCAGCTGATGGCCTCCATCACCTCATCAGGTATATCAAAATTGGCATATACATGGTTCACATCATCATTATCCTCAAGGAGTTCCATGAGGGTTAACATCTGCTGGGCATTTTTACCATCGAGATTGACGGTTTTCTGTGGAACCATAGTTATCTCTGCCAGGACATATTTGAGCCCGGCATTCTCAATGGCAGTTTTTACACGCTCGAAAGGGGAAGGTTCAGTTATTACCTCAAACTCTTTGTCACTTTCTTTGATGTCCTCAGCCCCAGCCTCCAAGGCCACTTCAAACAACTTTTCCTCGTCTATCTCATCCTTTTGAAACACGATAAGACCTTCCTGAGAAAACATCCAGGCCACACAACCTGCTTCTCCTAAGCTACCCCCGTATCTTTCAAATAGGTGCCTCACCTCCGCCACAGCCCTATTCTTATTATCAGTCAAGACCTCTACTAAAACAGCAACACCCCCCGGGCCATATCCTTCATAGGTGACCTCTTCATAGTTAGAACCTCCTAACTCACCGGTTCCCTTCTTGATAGCTCTGTCGATGTTATCCTTGGGCATATTTTCTGCCTTAGCCGCGGCTATAGCTGTCCTCAGCCTTGAGTTGGAATCCGGGTCTTTTCCGCCCAGCCTTGTAGCAACAGTAATCTCCTTGATAAGCTTGCTAAAGACCTTTCCCCTCTTGGCATCAACTACCCCTTTTCTATGTTTTATGGAGTGCCATTTTGAGTGTCCAGACATCTATTACTCCCCTATAAATGTTCTTTTTCAATAGTCTTATATCCCTCTCGTCTCCCAATACCAAAACTTTTTTAATTTCTTACCATAATTATCTCTTTTTTGTAAAGCCAATTTAGGGTATTAGTGACGAGGTAGTATGTTGAAATCCTGCAAAATCTATAAATTCTTGCCAAGTCTCACATTAGGCCTTATTATATGATCGTAGCCCATGAAAACCCTCCCTTTAGGAAGGTGGTCTTTAATAAAAGGGCAGTAACATGAAAAAAATAGTAACCGAAAAAGCTGTTGATATTCAAGGTAGACGAAGATGAAAAAAGGCTCGAGATTACTTAAACAGGCAAGAGAAGTATTACAGATTGAGGCCCAAGGGATCCTTGATCTCATTGAAAGGATCGGGCCAGAGTTTGAGCACGCCGTGGAGATGATTCTCAATAGCAAAGGAAGGGTAATTCTCACCGGTATGGGTAAATCAGGCATGGTTTGCAGAAAGATCACGGCAACTCTTAACAGTACTGGTACCCCTTCGGTCTTTCTTCACCCGGCGGAGGCAGTTCATGGTGATCTGGGTGTGGTTACGGCTGATGATATCGTGATAGCTATTTCCAACAGCGGCTATACAAAGGAGTTGACCACTATTCTACCTACGCTCAAAACCCTTGGCACAAAGGTTATCGTCTTTAGCGGGGACTCAGAATCGCCATTGGCCAAAGAAAGTCATCTATTTATAGATGTAGGAGTTGAAAGAGAGGCATGTCCCTTGGGTCTTGCACCTACAACCAGCACAACTGCTGCCTTGGCTATGGGTGACGCCTTAGCTGTTGTTCTTGTAAACCGCAGGAACTTTAACAGAAAAGACTTCAAAAGGTTTCATCCGGGAGGCAGTTTGGGGGGCAGGCTTTCATTAAGGATCAAGGAAGTCATGCTGACAGGGGAGCAGATACCGGTAGTTTTCAAAGGTCAAACCGTAGAGGAGACCATTTTTGAGATCGACAGAAAAAAATTGGGTGCATCCCTTGTTGTGGATGATAGCCTTATTTTACGTGGTATTGTCACAGATGGTGATATCAGACGTTCCCTACTAAAACTGAGAGATATAATGGGATTAAAGGTAGAGAAAATAATGTCAACATCTCCAAAGACGATTGATGAGGAGAAAAATGTAGCCGAAGCGGTAGATTTAATGGAACACAATGCTATTACGGTGTTACCCATTGTGGATAAGGTACAAAGAGTTACAGGCATTGTCCATTTACATGGACTCTTGGGAGGGAAGGAATTTAGACTAAATGGGAGCCAAAAAATCGCCTAAGGGATTGATAGTTGATCTCATTACCCCCCTTAATCATAAGGGAGATATTGATATTGAGGGTCTTGACTCTCTTTTAAAGAATGTTCTCCCTTATGCCGATGCCATACTCCTGGCAGGTCCTCAGATGGGGGAAGGCAGGGGTCTTGATCTAAAGTTGAAAATAGAACTACTTGAAAAGGCTACTGGCATCATTCAGGGTAAAGTCCCGATCTTTTTCTGGATAAGTGAAGATTCTCCAGAGGGTACTGAAGAGGCCCTTGCCCTCCTTGAAGACTTACTGGACTCACGCAATTATAAAGGTATGATTTTCTGGCTTGACTCCCCACTTTCTTACCATAGCAACAGAGGCCTCTATGACCATTACCAGGATCTTACATTGAACGCAAGACACCCTTTTGTTCTCTATAATGACCCAGGGCTGATTAAACGCTTAGAGAGGCCTTTTAAGAGGAGTAACATCCGGACAAATATCCTAAAGGAGTTAAGTAAGCTAGAAAAGATTAAGGCATTGATTTTTCGAGGTTCACTTACCCGGGCAAATAATTATCAGAAGGCCCTTAGCATGAGGCCGGATTTCAGGGTCTATGATGGCGATGAAGCCGGTTTTTTGGAGCACCCCAGCCTGAGCGGAATACTTTCTATGGGGGCAAATATAGCACCAAGAATCTGGGGCAAGGTAACCAGGGCTTCATTGGGGATGCCAGAACAAGACAGGGAGAAACCTGGTTATCTAAGTCAGATCTGGGAAATGGGTAAATTGCTCAAAGATCTTATGCAAATCTACAACCGCAATCCTGTGTGGATAATTAAACAGGCCCTTTTTGATCTCAAGATTATTGGCTCCCCTGCCTGCACAACTGTAACCGAGCCTCTTAAGGAAAAAAAGGTCCTTCTTGCCGAATTTGTCTCAAGGCATACTATAGATTAATAATTTGACACCGATTTCTTTACAGGCTTTATGATAGCCCTCGCTGGCATGCTAAAACATCCTCCGATTGCCCTTAAAAACAAAAATACCTCATCAGGATAAACTACTTCATTCTATGGAACCGACATGGCAGGTTCACCTTTTATATTTAGATATAGGTCAGCGCGACAAAGGTATTAGGCATCCTGGCGCATCTCATTGGATCGTCCATTACAAAAACCTGCATACATTGTGATGTCTTCTGCCTTGACACACAAGCCCATTTCTACTAGCACTATCCCAGCAAAAAGGGAATTGTTATCGCTCAGATCATGGAATGACCCTTACTCACGAAGGATTAGTAGTACTCAAAACTAAACAGAGGAGGTAAGAAGAATGACCGATGTACCAGGCAAGGAACAGTCAATAAACGCTCAGGATCTGTTTTTGATCAAGGGGAAGGTGGCGCTTGTCACCGGTGGGTCTCGTGGCATTGGCCTCATGATTGCCAGGGGCTATGCGGAGGCCGGCGCGAAAGTGTATATTTCATCGCGCAAAAAAGATGTATGCGATCGGGTTGCTGAAGCGGTCTCTGCCATAGGGACCTGTATTTCGATTCCTGTAGACATCTCCACAGAAGGAGGCATCAAGGAATTGGTCCATGAAATTACCCAACGCGAGCAGGCTTTGCACATCCTGGTTAATAATGCTGGTACCACTTGGGGCGCACCCATTGCCGAGTATCCCGATTCAGGGTTTCACAAGGTTATGACGTTAAACGTTAAATCTATGTTCTTGCTCACACGTGAGCTCTTGCCATTGCTTGATAAGGCCGCTCAACCTGACGACCCGGCACGGGTGATTAACATTGGCTCCATCGACGGACTCAAAGTACCCATGTTCGAGAGCTATGCCTACTCTGCCAGCAAGGCGGCGGTGCACCACATGACAAAAGTACTTGCTGTTCAGCTCGGCCCGCGCGGTATCACGGTCAATGCGGTTGCCCCCGGGCTGTTTGAAAGCAAGATGACCGAGTGGATCCTCGAAAATTATAAAGGACACATCGTGGAAACCTGTCCTCTCAAACGCATTGGAGCACCCGGGGATATGGCTGGAATTGCCATCTACCTTGCCTCGAGGGCTGGATCTTATGTCAATGGAGCAGTGATTCCCGTAGATGGAGGGTTCTGCATTACATAGGTAGTGCGCGAGTGGTACCTGGCCTAGTTGGATTCACTCTCCCGCCATGGCACCGCAGCCAGTCGCCCAGGGCGGCAGAGACTGCTGGGCGTGCCTGGAATCCGATATAGAGCACAACCCGAGAGCATGCAGCAATGGCTGCCAATCCCAGCCGCAGAGCCTTTCTCCCTGCCTGGAACAGTTCCACTCGCCAGGATGCGACTACACAATGTGGGAATTTTCCGTGAGGTGTCTTGCCAGATGTGGTGACTGAGATGGAGAACGTAGAAAAGAGAGTTCCGATTTTTTATGGCTGGTGGGTAGTAATAGCCGCAACGACCGTGCTCTCTGCTCAGGGGGTCATGTTCTATGGATTCGGGATCTTGTTTCCCTCCATGCTGGAGGAATTTAACTGGTCTCGCGCATTAACCTCCTCGATCTTTTCTGTTCAAATCTCCACGAATAGTCTTTTCATCCTCTTGATGGGCTACCTTGTAGACAGATACAGCCCTCGTCTTCTTATCGGCCTTGGAGCGCTGTTTTTAGGTCTTGGAATGATTTTTTCCAGCTTTACCCGGGAGATATGGCATCTCTATCTCTTTTTTGGCATCATTGTCGGAGCAGGTACATCAGGCATGTATGTACCCCCAATAACGGTGGTGACGCGGTGGTTCCAAATGAAAAGAGGGCTCGCTTTGGGAATCGCGGTGACTGGAATCGGGATCGGTGGGTTTCTCGGATCCCCTCTTCTGAACTGGCTGATCCAATCATTTGGCTGGAGAATCGCCCTCCCAGCTCTTGGAATTTCCACAGGTATTGTCGTATTCTTAGCTGCTATGGTCCTCATAGGTCATCCTAAGGAAAAGGGCTTGCAGCCATACGGAGCAAAAGCATCGCGAGGAGTTCACGATCGAGAATCCTCCCTTATCTCACAGAACCAGCCTCTCACATCAGAGAAAGGCCCCGATTTAGATTGGACAGTCTGGCATGCCCTGAAAACTCGAGCCTTTTTCATTCTCTTTCTCATGTTTTTTTTCGCTGAGGTTTCCCTTGTTGGGGTCATGGCCCATCTTTTTACCTATGCAACGGAAAATGGGGTGCCTAACCATATCGTTTCCTGGGCATATGCCGTTATAGGGGCAACAAGTTTGGTTGGTAAGGTAGGCATTGGAGCCCTTTCCGACCGCATCGGGCGGGTGACCGCGTTTCTCCTTTCCTTTGTTTTAAAGGGCACGGCCTTTATCTTCCTGCTCCCTTCCCCGAACATCCTCTTCCTCTTTCTTTTTGCAGCCATCCTGGGCCTTTCTTATGGGGGATGGACTCCACTCTTTCCTGCCATCCTGGGCGATTTTTTTGGACTGGGCTCAATGGGGAAGATTTTCTCGATCCTAACGATAAATTTTCTCCTGGGAGGAACATGTGGACCTATTCTGGCGGGATGGATATTTGATCGGATGGGTAGCTATTCTATAGCATTCATGATCTTTTCCGTAATTTGCTACCTCGCGGCCATTTTCTCGCTATTGCTCAAAGCACCCAAACAAGACGGCATAGGAGCTACTCGTTTTTAAAACGGCCAAACCACCAAGATCTACCCACTAGCATCCCCCATAAGCTTCCCGACAACTGCATCAGGCACAAACGCTATACCTTGCGATACCTATTTCATTGACACAAGAGCGACTTTAGCCTACTATTCCCCCATTCAAAAGCGAATTCTTGTCAAAGGTTTGTACCATAGAGACAGGAGGATCATAAATCCACTCTGCTAAACATATTTATACCTCTAAGGAATTACCAGATTAGGAAAGACGCCTATTCCACTCTGGCAACTTATGAATATAAGAAAATATGCATCTATGAGTATCACAACTTTTTCATTTGGCAATTACTTTTGCCATTTACGGATTCCATTTTCGAAGGATTTTTGAAAGTTGTTTGTGAAATATTAAAAAAATTTTGCCTAACACAGCATAAAAGGTTCCTCCCCAGGCGGACCCATCCAGACTGTTGCTTCGCAAGACCTCTTTGCTGCGGGGAGCGTGAGGCGAAATCTCGGTATTAATATATTCAAGACAAAAAAAGGAGGTCGGTATGAATATCTATGTAGGCAATTTGTCCTATGAGGCCACCGAAGAGGATTTGCAACAGGCCTTTGAGGCCTTCGGGCAGGTGGAATCCGTCAGGATTATTAAGGACAAGTACAGTGGTGAATCAAAAGGATTCGGCTTTGTGGAGATGCCTGCGAAAGGTGAAGCCCAGTCCGCGATCGAGGGCCTGAACGGCAAGGAGTTGAAGGGACGAACACTCAAGGTCAATGAGGCTCGCCCTCGCTCCGATGACCGTCGAGGTGGAGGAAGACGAGGTGGATGGCGGCGCTGAACATAGTAGAGCCATAGTAGAGCTTTCCTGCTCACCAAGATGACTATGACAACTCCTTTCTATCCCATGGGCAGAAAGGAAAGGCATTGATACCCTAAAGGGCCCCTGTCGCAAGAGCATATCATGGGGAACACTCACAGAGGATGCAGGCTATAGTGTCAAACCTGTGGCTGTTGGCCGCGGCTACCGAAACAAGCAAGGGCGAGTGCTCCTTCAGCGCCATGTTCAAGTGAGGTGGTGGTGAAGTCAAAATGGAGGTGAGCAGATGGATTCCCTATTTCACGGGGAAATAAATAACCAAAGGAGGTTTCTATGTTTTATATTCTTGCACTAGTTTTGCTCATACTCTTTCTGAGCGCAGCCATCAAGATCCTCAGAGAGTACGAGAGGGGTGTTGTCTTTCGGTTAGGAAGGGTAATAAATAGCAAGGGACCTGGCCTTGTGATCATTATCCCAATGGTTGATAAGCTGGTCAGGGTGAGCCTTCGCCTTGTTGCCATGGATGTGCCTCCCCAGGATGTGATCACCAAGGATAATGTGACCCTTAAGGTGAATGCGGTTATCTACTTCAGGGTTATGGACCCAAACAATGCTATTATCCAGGTAGAAAACTACCTTTTTGCCACCTCCCAGCTTGCCCAGACAACCCTCAGGAGTGTGTGCGGACAGGTGGAGCTTGATGAACTACTAACAGAGAGAGACAAGATAAATGCCAGGCTGCAGGAGATCCTCGATAAACATACCGATCCCTGGGGGATCAAGGTCTCCAACGTGGAGGTAAAACACATTGATCTTCCCGAGGAGATGCAGCGGGCTATGGCCAAGCAGGCAGAGGCCGAGAGGGAGAGAAGGGCAAAGGTGATTAATGCCGAGGGTGAGTTTCAGGCCGCCACCAAGTTGGCAGAGGCAGCAGGCAAGATACAGGACTTTCCTATGGCCCTGCAGTTAAGATACCTTCAAACCCTGAGGGAGGTTTCAGCCGAGAGCAATTCAACCACCCTCTTTCCGATTCCCATTGATCTGTTTGAGCCATTTTTTAAGAAAGACTAATTCAGGATAGGGGGTCTTTAGCCTATTGACTAGAAAGGATTTGCCGCCATAAGATAGAAACTTATCGTGATAGGAGTATCTTGAGTCGAGAGGATTTAATACAACTGGAAGGCGTAGTGAGCAGGGTTCTGGGTAGAGGGACCCTGGAAGTTGAATGTGAGAATAATACTATTGTCAGGGGTGTTCTTTGCGGGCGGATGAAAAAGAGAAAGATTAAGGTGATGAAAGGTGATCGAGTCCAACTCAGAGTGTCACCATATGATACCTCACACGGGTTAATTACCTGGCGCCTTAGTTGATGAAGGAATATAGAGAAGGGCAGCTCGAAGTCCAACTTGTTCCGAAGGGACTNCGATTTACTGTGCTAAGATTATCCCAAAACCTACCCCAAACCAATCTGGTAAAAGGTTTTTAACCACAATAGCGTAGGTATGATTTGAGTTTGACACACAAGACCACATCTTCCTATACTTTCCCACCAGAAGGCGAGTTCTTATCAAAGATATCCTGCCTCATACTAGCCGATTAGCCGCTTTTTTGTGAAATCTCCCTCTGACGAGCATAGGGGATATTAGCTTGACAAGCTGGAAGCGGCAATAGACAATCGTACGGAGAGGCAAATCCGGGATATAGGGACTGAAAGGAGGGATCAATGGAACCTGTCATTGGTTTTATCGGAATCGGTGCCATGGGGGCGCCGATGTCTCGCAATCTCCTGAAGGCTGGCTTCCCGCTAATAATCTATGACTTGAGGGAGAAAGCTATAGAGGAGCTAGCAGCCGAAGGCGCCCAGAAGGCATCCTCGCCCGGGGATCTAGCCCGCCGCTGCTCGACAGTGATCACCTGCCTCACCGCCTCGCCCGAGGTAGAGGCAGCTATCCTGGGCCCTGGGGGAGTGGTCGAGGGCGCCAAACCCGGCACCGTAGTTATAGACATGAGCAGCTCCTACCCAAGTAGCACCATCATGATATGTGAAAGTCTCGCCACCAAAGGCATAAGCATGCTGGATGCGCCCATTAGCGGAGGTACCAAAGGGGCTCGCGAAGCCACCCTGGCCATCATGGTAGGTGGGGATGAAGAGCTCTTTAAAGAGTGCCTCCCCATCTTCGAGGCCATGGGAAAGAACATCTACCACGTGGGCAACATAGGTGCTGGCCATACTGTGAAAGCCCTAAATAACCTTTGCTCCGCTACTACTATGGCGATCACCTCGGAAGCCCTGGTGCTCGCAGCCAAGATGGGCCTGGACCCGAACAAGGTGATCGATGTCATAAATTCTAGCAGCGGGCAGAGTTGGTCCAGCCATTTCAAGTTCCCCACCTTCGTGCTCAACAACGCTTTCAACTCAGGATTCACCATTGCCTTGATGAACAAGGACCTGGATATGGCCACCAGGCTGGGGCGCGAGCACCATGTTCCCATGTTCGTGGGCGCTGCGGTGCAGCAGCTTTTCAACTACGCCATGAGCCAGGGGGGTGGGGGTGAGTGTCATACCGCCATCGCCAAATTCATAGAGGACTGGGGCGGTGTCAAGGTCAGAAGCAAGCAAGGAGGGTAATGGATCATGACTAGTGACGAGAAGCAGGCATTCGTGGACAAGATGTACAAGGAACGGGGATACATCCTCGATTTCCACAAGATAATGGTCGCTGAGGACCTCGACTTTCTCAAGGGTTACAACCAGCTGATCGAGGCAGCCTACACCAAGCCCCGGTCGCTGGACCCCAAGACCAAAGAACTCATTTACACCGTAGTCCTCACTGCGGTGAAGGCGAACGTGGACCACATCGCGGCCCACATCAGGCTCGCCCTGGAGTACGGCTATAGCAAGAAAGAGATCCTCGAGGCCCTGGAAATATGCGTGCCCGCCGCCAGCGTGCCCGCCTTCATGATCGGCTTCGAGGCCTGGAAGAAAGTGGTCAACCCGGAGCGAGTTGAGCCCAGCCAGCCGTAGCTCGGCATGGAGAACTCTGGGGTCCTTTACCGGTCGTTCCCAAGTCCATTCGTTCCGGGAAGTAGGAGCGTGAGCCGTAGCCCAATCTTTGGCTCAGTTGGCAAGCCCGCACCCGAGCCTTACAAGACCAGGGCAAGTATGTGGAGGCTAGGCCACTTTGCAACCGATCATTGAAAATAACGGAGAAAAAACTTGATAAGAACCACCCCTTAAAACCTTTCTTATTACATAGCTAGGGCCGATTCGAGCTCGCAGATAGGGAAACTTTCTTTTTGGATGAGATCGGGGAGATTCCTGCCACCGCACAGCTCTTATTGCTCAGGGTACTGGAGGGGAAAAGATTTGAGCGGGTAGCCCGTAGCACCCTGTATGGGAAGTTGAGAAAGTATGGGATTATGGTACTTCCAGCGACAGAGCTAGTCTGTAGAAAAATCATACATATAAGTCTAAAGTTAGACTACGGCATAACTTATTGAAATAAAGGCATAATATTAGATTTATGCCCTTTGCTTATGTCCGAATTTAGACAGTATCCCTGCGCTATCGGTCCATGAATTGGTAACAAACTGGTCAGGGTGATTTTTTAAGGCCACACAAGATAAGCCCTTAAGTGGCTTTTTTTATTGGGATTTTGGGAAATGACACTCCTGATCTGCCATAAAAACTCAAAATGTCTGGCATTAAAATTGCCTAAATAGAGCTCTAGCTTATAGGGTTTTGCTTTTCAAGAGTAGGGACTGTACTCTGCCAGTCCTTATTGCTGCTGTTTATGACGCAGAAGATATTCCTTGGCTCAGGTTAGATGGAAACGGGATAGAAAATGGAAGAGCTTATAAAGATTCTGGTAGGGCGTCTGGTAGGGAAAGGCATGGAAGTCACCACCATTCCCGCCTTTATCAGAGACCTGGGCAACACTATGGTAGCTCATGGCTATTCGAGCCTTCAGGAACTGAACAGGCGACTGCAGTCATTGGGCTGGGAGGATTTTGAACTGGATGATTATACCCTCCAGCTAATTGTCGCGACTTTTGAACCGGGCCTTGCATACAAACCACCCCATTGGTTTGATCGAAGCCTTGATCCCAAACGCCTCAATATGAACCCCCTAAAGAGCAAAACACGTGCAAGTGCCTCAAATAAATCACAATAGGCCTTTACAGGAGTAAGGTATGGATCAAAAAGCCAACCCGATACCCAACCAAGGAGAGAGAAATATCTGTTGTCCCATGTACAACGATTGTCTGGATTACGCGGTCAAACGTTCTTGGCAAACCTGGGATTGTTCTCAATGCCCGCATAAATTGATAAAGCAGTCAATCACTGAATACGAGCTCAATAACACAGAACCATACTATGATTTGCCACCAGATGTGCAAAGGGCAATCTGGAAGGATGCATTTGAATAAAAATAGCATTGATCCACATGCCATGAAAATACTCCAGCCCATTGGAGTGACTTGAGGAGATTACCCGATGAAAAATGAGAAGACCGTGGTCATCTTTATTACAGTGGGTACCGATGAAGAGGCAAAGAAAATAGCGAACATACTACTTAGCCAAAGGAAGGTAGCGTGTGTGAATATCCTGCCCAGCGTTAGTTCATTCTTCTGGTGGCACGACAAGCTCGATTCAGTCCAGGAAAGCCTCCTACTCGTAAAAACCAAGGCGCCAGTGGTAAACGAGATTGTCGGGTTGGTCAAAGAGATTCACAGCTATGATATCCCTGAAATAATTGCCGTGCCAATCGTCGGTGGTAATCAAGAGTATCTGGAATGGATAGGCAAAGAAGTAAAGTAGAGGGATGATCAGGGTATGCTTAGTGTTGATGAGCGGAAAAGGTATGACAGGCAAATAATGATTAGGGGAGTTGGGGAGGAGGGACAAGAGAAACTCAAGCGTGCAAAAATCTTGATTGCTGGTGCTGGCGGACTTGGCTCTCCGGCAGCAATGTATTTGACGGCAGCCGGGGTTGGGAAGATACGGGTAGTTGACCATGATAGTGTTGAGCTCAGTAATCTCAATAGGCAGGTTTTACACTGGGATGAAGACATAGGCAGGAGCAAGGTTGAATCGGCCACAGAGAAGCTCAAAAAGCTGAACAGGGCTGTGGAAATAGAGGCAATCGAGGAAACGATAACTGAGGCCAATCTCTCTCAGCTTGTGGCTGACTCTGATTTGATAGTCGATGCCATGGATAACTTACCGACCAGATACCTCTTGAACAAGGCTGCCGTAGAGAGAAATATCCCCTTTTTTCACGGGGCAATCTATGCTTTTGAAGGAAGGGCAATGACCATAATCCCGGGCAAGACAGCCTGCCTGAGGTGCGTGTATCACGGTGTTGTCCCCGGGGAGAAATTCCCGGTGATGGGGGTTGCACCAGGGGTTATCGGCTGCATTCAGGCAACCGAGGTAGTAAAGTATATCGTGGGAATTGGGGAGCTATTAACCAATAGGTTCTTGATCTATGATGGATTGAATCTGACATTCACAGAGCTAAGGGTCAAGAAGGACCCAAATTGTGAAGATTGCGGTCACGTGGCGAGAAAGAAATGAGCATAAAGGTAAACATTCATCGGTTCTTGCAGCAGTTTACCAACAACCAAAACACAGTTGAGGTAAAAGGCGAGACCGTCGGTGAGTGCCTTGACGATTTGATTGGGCAATTCCCTGGCATGAGGAAACATCTATTTAGCAAAAACAATAAATTACTCCATTATGTCCGTGTTCCTGTCAATCCCGATACCTACCACCCCCTCTCAGCATTAGTCGCCAAGCCGGATGGGGGAGGCAAGACACAGGAAGGCGCCAAGACAGAGCAACTGGCCATGCCAGTTAAGGACGGGGATGAGCTTTCTATAGTACTCATGCTTACGATTGGTGGTGGGTAAGCTCAAGAAGCGCTGATCTACGATGGGCCAACCCTCACTGCACGCATGGTGCTTCAGTTAGCAAGGGATAAGGCAAGAAATGGGTGTGCGGATGAAAATGCACCAAACGTTGCGGCATCTCACCAATGGCCAGGCGACAGCTGAGGTTCATGGTAATACAGTTGGCGAGTGCCTCCATGACTTAGTGAAACAGTTTCCCGGCATGGAGACGAGGCTCTTTGATAAGAAGGGTAGATTGCTCAACTATGTTGATATCTATGTTAATCTGGAAAGCTCCTACCCAGAGGAACTAGCCATGCCAGTTAAGGACGGAGATGAGCTTTCCATAACACTTATGATTGCCGGAGGGTAAGGCCAGGATTCGAGTTACCAAAGCTAAAGGCTCTGCCGGGACTAATAAGATCTTAAGCCAATCTGGGCAGCATGGCCTGATGTCTGGCATCAAAATTGCCTGGTTAATTGTAACGCATTTCATCTAATCAAGAGTAAGGATGAGAGACTGTGAAGCAAAGGATTCTGATAGTCGATCAAGACCCTAACTATCGCGAGATCCTCACGAGTTTGCTCGAGAAAAAAGGCTATATGGTAACCGCCTTAGAGTATGGCTACCAGATAGATACTGTGCTTGACAGTGAAACCTTTGATATTATCTTCTTGGATAGCCAAACAGGGGGAATAAGGGATAAAGGTCTATTTGCTAAGATCAAAAAGGAATGCCCCCATTCTTATATTATTCTCATAAGCTCAACGCGGGGTAATGGCTTT
>JGI2171J19970_10000031_pt1 | contig 51180 bp, 48 predicted proteins | sample DeeMarSWOR324_28_FD_19970 | JGI IMG/M metagenome (IMG submission 19970) | reverse complement strand
TAGGGCATCCGCAACCTTTGACATATCAACTTCGACGTGCTTGATGTTCAGACCACAGATGTCCCTCATAGCTCTGAAGATGTTGATATGGTTCATATATCCCGCCTTCGTCATATAGATTTTCTTGCCGTCCAGATCATCCCAGGTACGATATTTGTCTTTGTTCAAGGGTAACGTCAATATGTGTGTTTCCATGGTGTAGATCCAAATAGCCTGGACCGGCATTTTCTTAACGTGGGGTTCAAAGTCCGCAAATGGTTTTTGAAACGCGTACAATTTTGCAAATCCCGGCTCGGCTGTGTATACAGATTCGAGGTCACCCGCTAAAAAGCCCTTCATGTTAGCGGTGGTTGAAACAAATGGGTAAATGGTAAGGTCGTAATCCGGCACACCCCTTCGCAAGAAATCTGCGATGAAAGCGGATGCTTTATAATAATAGCTCCCTGGATTAGCACACCCCCATCGCAACAGCTTTTTTTGAGCTACCGCACTGCCAGGTAAGGCAAATGCCGATACTAACACCACAGTCAACCCTAAAACCAATGCCAACTTAACCTTTTTCATTTTTTCCTCCTTTTATTTTATTCATGATTTTGCATCTTAGCATCCCGAACCATTTACGCCCATACGCATCACCCCCTTTGCCACTTTACACAGAAATCGTAGCCCGAATGAGGCTTCGCCACTGGTATACTATTTTCCTGTTTCTCCCTTGTCAATCGTAAAGTCTAAAAATAACAGGTCGCTTATACGTGATACCTCGCCCGTTATAGCACAATAATAGTGGTCAATATCTGAGAAACTACCCTTTTTCCCTCTTCATCTAATTGCTGCTGAGGGGGTAGTGGAGGGCCCACAGGAAATCCCTGCATCTCCAATCCCGCTTTCACACATGCAGCTGCCGCACCGGCTGCTGCGCCAAAGGTGCCGCATGTTTTTGTATGCCAGTACTCATAGTGACTCTTGCCAGCGGCCAGAGCAGCCCTTATCCCGGTTTCATATCCGGCCAGGATACCCAGGACAAGATCACAACNAGNCACATGCTCCTTTTCTCCCGCAGCGAAAACTGCCGAGAGAATCGGTGCGGCGGGGTGAAAGATGGATTGTCGGTGCAGGTCATCCATCTCCATCACATGAGAGGAGGCCCCATTAACCAGGGCAGCCACCAGGGATAAGTGCCTGCTATTAGTTGGAATGATAGTCGTCTCTTCAGATCCCTTCATATCGTTTGCAAGGGAAAGCATCATATGGGTAGGCGGTTGAGAAATGCCGGCAAATGCCGAACTCAAACAGTCTAGCAAAAACGCCTTTGTTTGATAGACCAGGGTATCTGAGAGGTCTTCGTATCGAAGGGGGCAGAAAAACCGGGCCATTTATTGGGAAATTGTACCAGATGTCAGCATGATTGACCCCTATTCCTCGTATAGTTTATGAATGGCTATTGCATCTACCTCACAGCCTTGAAGGCAGAGGTTGCAGAGTGTGCATTCGTCCTCGTTAGCTTCTACTTCTTTGGGATAATCACCATTCGACGTGAAGATACTAACCGGACAGACCTGGATGCATTTACCACACTGCTCAATACCCAGACACCTGTCAAGATCGATGTCAAGCTTGATGAATTCACTCATGGCAAGCTCCATGTGGTACGTCAGTTGTGAGAACTGTTCACCATTACCCCTTTTTGCTAATGGCGGCGGCTAATGCCAGAATGTCCCTGGACTTCTTTACCACTGCATAGTCGATAAACTTTCCCTCCACCTGGATCGCCGCTGTACCGGTGGCCTCAGCCTCCTCAAATACCTGAATGATCTGTTCTGCCCTGGCTATTTCCTCCAGGGTAGGGGAGAATATACGGTTGCAAGGCTCAATCTGTCTAGGGTGGATAACCTGTTTCCCCTGAAACCCCAATTCCTTTGCCCGCTTAGCATCGGAGATCAAGGCCTCTGTGTCATTGAGGTCAATCATGAAAGGAGTATCTACCGGGGGCGCAATTCCAGCAGCCCTACAGGCGACAGAGATCCTGGACCGGGCATAAAAGAGCTCAGTTCCCTCCATGGTCATTTCTATGCCCATATCAAGGGTGTAATCTGCAGCGCCAAATAATGCAGTATACATTCTCTCTGGCTTTGTTCTGATCGATACAATTTCATAAACGCGCTGTAGAGCAATAGCCGACTCGATCAGCGGGAAGAGATGAATCGAGCCGTCAGGGAGGGCCCTCTTTTCTTCGACCTTGCTGAGGAGGCCGTTGATCTCATGAATGTCATCGGGTTTTTCAACCTTGGGGAGTATAATCCCGTTCACGCCTTCTACGATAGCTTCCTCCAAATCGCCCTCAATGAATGGGGATCCCAAGGCATTGATCCGAACGAGCATCATCCTGTCCGAGAATTGGGCCACCTTTTCTCTGACCTTGGATCGACTGATCTCCTTTTCCGAAAGGGGAACGGCATCTTCCAGGTCAATAATAACGACGTCGGCCTCGGTATTGAAGGCCTTTTCTATACGGTCGGGCCTATTACCTGGGACAAAGAGAGCTGTTCTTAAGAGTATCGCCATAGCTCACCTCTCAAAGGAGGGTTTTAAGGATGGAGACAATATCAGTTAGTCCCTCTGCCACATGGATTCCTGCCTTTTGAAACCGCTCGATCTTACCAGCAGCGGTCCCTTTTTTTCCCTCAACAATGGTGGCAGCATGCCCAAATCTGACCCCCGGCATCTTATCGACAAAACGACCGGCAATAAAGGCCACGATAGGGGTTTTGATCTGTTCTGACTGTACCAGGTCGGAAAGCCTTTCCTCTATGACACCTCCTGGCTCACAGAAGAGCACAATGGCCTCTGTATTTGAGTCTTTGTCAAAAAGCGGTACAAGGTCAAGAAAATTAGAACCAACCACAGGATCTCCTCCAATACTGATACACGTACTTTGCCCAATGCCGTGAGTCGTCAAAAGGTTAGCAATCTCTGTAGTCATACCCCCGCTTCGGGATGCAATAGCTACTGGGCCAGGCATATATGCCTTCTTCACATGTTCCACGGGTCCACCGGCCATCCCAATCTTAACAGTATGGGGGTTAATCATGCCAAGGGTGTTGGGACCAATAACGACGGCGCCATCCACCCTGGCAACCTCCAAAACCTCAATAGTATCTCTTTGAGGTACTCGCTCAGTCACGATAACCAATAGCTTTATTCCGTTCGATAAGGCCTCTAATGCCGCACCTTTTACCATTGCCGGTGGGACAGAAATGACACTGGCCTCGGCACTATGTTCCCTTACGCCCTGGTAGACCGTATCAAAGACAGGCACTCCATGGACAGTGTGTCCTCCCTTGCCTGGAGTAACCCCGGCAACAACCTTTGAGCCATAATCAATCATATCCTTGGTAAAGGTGACAGCCTCTCTTCCTGTAATCCCCTGAACAATAATCCTCGTATCTTCGTTAGCCAGTATAGCCATTTCAGCGCCTTTTTAGCCCTCTGTTAACTTCTCAACTCCCTTGCGGGCGGCCTCATCAATGGAGACGGTCCTGTCACAGTAATCCACACCATATTTGGAGAGGATCTTGAACCCTTCTTCTTCCCAGGCACCTGGAACCCGGAACACAGACAGTGTCTCTGAGGGGTTTTTCCCAACCTCCAGGATACCCTTTATTACACCCCTGGCTATGAGATCGACCCGGGTATTGCTCACAACGTTCATGATCACGGCGATTTTTTCCACGCCTGGTTTCGAAAGTATATGTTTCGTAAGCTCTTTTGTCTTTAGCACTGAGGGGTTGCCCCCGATCTCACAGTAGTTTGCAGGATGCCCTCCATGTCTTTGAACGGCATCAAATGCAGTCAAGGAAGCCCCTCCACCACCAATAATTAATCCCAAGTTCCCGTCAAACTCGATGAGCCTTCCAGCAACCCCTCTCTGATCCAGATTGTCGATCTCGGTTGCCTTTTTTTCAAAATCGCTTGTGATGCGACCGCCTTCAACTCGATGGGGATCTTTCTCATTCTCTGCAATGCCGGGATTTCTGTAAAGGGCATCATCGTCGATTTCCAGATGGCAGTCCAGGGCTACTCTCTTGCCATCTCTAGTCTGGGCTAGGGGATTGATTTCAGCTATGGTAGCGTCATTCTCCAGAAAGGTGGTTGCCAAAAGAGAGAAGATATTGGACAGCCCCAACAACGTCCTCCCGGTGATATTGGCTTGAGAAATTATCTCCCGGGCCCTATACTCGGGAAGGCCGATTCTGATTGAAAAATGCCTTTTCTGCACCTTTTGCGGCTCTTGTTCAGCCAACTGTTCGATATCAACCCCACCTTCAGCTGAAAAGATTGCAACAGGTTCCTTAGCCACTGTATCATACGTTATCCCCAAGTAAAATTCCTGGACAATATCCAGCTTTTCCTCCACCAATACCTTATTTACACGATAGTCTCCAACGGTACTGAAAAGCATTTGTTCGACCTTATGATCGGCCTCCTTTTGATCCAGGGCTTCCACAACTCCTCCTGCCTTTTGACGGCCTCCCACGGGAATCTGGGCTTTGATAACGACCGGGGGAGGGAGGGAAGTGGTCCCAGGGCTGGAGATTACAATGCCAGCAGGTGTGGGGATACCCTTTGCTGCCAGGATCTCTTTTGATTCATATTCTAATAGTCGCATTTTATCTCCCTGTGTGGATAGTAACACTGTCGACACTATTTCCCAAGATTCAACTTGTCAAGAGGAAAAAGCGATTGTCTCCTTACCGAAAATTGTGCTTAAATATAGCCTACTGATCGAGTTAGGGACAATTCTGTTAAAGGTGAGTATAATGAAAAAAAGACTCCTGAAAAGCAGCCCCTTACATGTAGAGATTACAGATGTTGACCTGACACCTGGCCCATTCTGTATGAGCTTTAACTTTAACCTGGAGCCACTGAAGGCCTCGATAGGGGGATTTGGTATTCTCAATCCCCCATATCTGCTGAGGAACTCAGATGACAACTTTACAGTGGTTGCCGGATATCGAAGATTGTTGGCCGCAAGGGAGTTAGGCCGGTCAGATATAGTGTGCCAGATACTACCAGATGATTTTCCTCCCTTTGAGGCACTGCTGCTCAATTTACGTGATAACCTTGTTCATCGCCACCTGAATAGTGTTGAAAGAGGGATGGTTCTAAAAAGGTTAACCCGTTTCCTTAAAAAGGAAGAAATACTGACCAATTTCATGCACATTCTTGGAATTCCCTCAAACAAACAGACGTTAGACCTATTCTTAGGTTTAGAGGAGTTAGAAGATACAATAAGGATTTCTGTCGCCACGGAAAGACTATCCTTGAGGGTAGCTGGTTTAATCAGGGGCATGAGTAGAGATGATCGACTAAGTATTGCTGGACTATTTATATGTCTAAAATGGAGCTTTAATCAACAATGGGAAGCTATACAATGGATTACAGAAATTGCCAGTAGGGAAGGGTGCTCAATAAAAGAGGTCCTAGATGAAGGGGAGTTCACACAGGTTTTAAAAAATCATAGAATGAATAATCCCCAAAAGGTGAAGGCCATAGTCAAGACCCTGAAAGCCAGGCGATTTCCATCCCTTGTGGAGGCTGAAGGCTTATTCAAAAAAGGCCTTTCTAATCTTGCCCTTCCTTCAAGGGTTAGAATAATTCCCCCGTCCTTTTTTGAGGGTGTTGATTATAGGCTTGAAATAGCTTTTTCAAAAGGGCAAGAGCTGAGAGCGAAGTTAGCAGAATTATCTCATTTGCCTGGGTTAGAAAGTGTTACCGATTTTTGGAAGGGCATAGCGCAAAGATGAAGCAATTCAAAATCAGGCGAATCTTGATGGAAAAGGGGGCTGAAAACGACTCCCTTGCCAAAAAGATACTCAAAGAACTGCCGAATATACCGATAGAGAATGTTGAGCCGGATGAATTGGCCCCAAGGGAAGACATTGAAGAGATGGATAAGCAATCCCTCAGGATGATCCACTTTAATGGTGAATTTCTCAAGCCATGCCCGGGGACAAGGAAATATATTTGCTGTGGTTACCAGATCTTAAATATAGGTATTAACTGTCCTATGGACTGTAGTTACTGCTTTCTTCAATCATATATTAATCAACCATCATTGCGAATTTTCAGTAATTTAGAATATCATCTTAAAGTTATAGATGACATTATTGATACCTCCCCTGATAGGATATTCAGGATTGGGACTGGAGAGTTTACGGATAGCCTCTCCCTTGACTATCTTACGGGATGGACTGATTTCTTGCTCCCTTTCTTTTCAGGAAGGAAGAACTGTATACTGGAGCTAAAGACAAAGACCTCTTGTATCAAGGGTCTTATAAAAAGTAGCTATAGAAAAAATATCGTTGTTGCATGGTCATTAAATACCCCTCGAATAATAGCCAATGAGGAGCACAAGACAGCGAGTCTGAAGAGGAGGATTCTTGCTGCACAGGAATGCCAAAAAGCCGGCTTTGTGCTGGGTTTTCATTTTGATCCTCTAATAAATTATCCAGGATGGGAAGACGGATACGAGGAGGCAGTCCAGGTCTTAGAGAAATACATTGACCCGGAGTCTATTATCTGGGTAAGCCTGGGCTCCTTTAGATATATGCCAAATCTTAAGCGGGCTATTAAGAGACGATTTCCGGGTATAGATATCTTTGATGGTGAATTTGTCACCGGATTAGATGGGAAGTTTCGGTATTTCAAACCTATCAGGGTAGAAATGTATGCGAAAGTATCCGAAAGACTAAAGAAATGGTATGATGATTTAGGCCTTTATCTCTGTATGGAGAGCGATGACGTCTGGAAAAAATCTCTGGGGTGGTCTCCAAAAAACTCCGCGAACCTGTGCAGTTACCTTGACAACAGGGTGAGGAAGCTGATGGCGGAGTAACGGGATTAAATTGAATCAAATATATTGTTATCTGTTCCTAAATATGTTAGAAGCAACTCGTTTATTTATGGGTGTTACGCAATAACGTGAATCTTTTTTGATAGTAATAAAAAAGGAGGGACTATGGAGATCAAAAAAATAGGCGTCGTTGGGGCAGGAACAATGGGCAACGGTATTGCTCAGGTAGCAGCCCAGATAGGCTGCGATGTTGTGATGAGAGATATTGAAATGAGGTTTGTGGAAGCAGGCATGAAAAAGATAGGGAGTTTTCTTTCCAGAAGCGTAGAAAAAGGAAAGATGGATAGCAAGGAAAAAGACACTATTGTTGGTCGTATTAAAGGTACCACAGATATGGGCGACCTGAAGGATGCTGACTTTGTTGTTGAGGCAGTCCTTGAAGATATGGATCTAAAAAAGCAGGTTTTTAAGGAGTTAGATGAATTGTGCAGGCCTGATGTTATCCTGGCGACTAATACATCATCAATGTCTATTACAGAGATAGGAGCAAGCACCAAGAGACCTGAGAAGGTCTGCGGAATGCATTTCTTTAATCCTGTTCCTTTGATGAGACTGGTTGAGATAATCAGGGGCTATTCAACGACTGACGAGACTGTAGAAACCACTACTGAATTAGCACAAAAAATGGGCAAGGTAACTGTGGAAGTGAAGAAAGATTCACCCGGTTTTATAGTTAACAGGATATTGATTCCCCATTTTCTAGAGGCAATCAAGATTGTTGAGGAAGGTATTGCCTCTATTGAGGATGTGGACAAGGCGGTAAAAAACGGTCTTAATTACCCCATGGGACCGTTTGAATTGATGGATTTGACAGGTATCGATATAGCCTATTCTGTAAGTGAATATTTTTATAAGGAGCTTAACAAAGAGAGTAAATGGGTTGCTCCAAATCTAATGAAGACAATGGTGAGGGCGGGCAAGTTCGGTAAGAAAACCGGCGGTGGCTGGTATTAAATAGAAAATAAACGAATCTTGGCGATAAGGGAGACTTCAAAAAGCCTCCCTTATTTATTCTTATGCCGCATAGATTTTTTTAACTTCCTATATTTATGCTTTCTTATCTTTTTTCTCCTTTTTTTTACAACACTGCTCATAGAAATGGAACCTCGGCAAATTTAATAGGGTGGCAGGATGATATAAAAAATGAATAAAGTCAACATATTTTTAATTTGTTTACATAATATATATTATCAGACATAATACATCTATAGATTTTTCTTGTTTTTCGCCCTATAGAGACCTCTATCAGCTAATGCAATCAAATCGTCTTTACTCATTTCCTTTGAATATGTTGCAAAACCTACACTTGCTGTCAAGCCACCACCTTCCTCAAACCCTCTTTCAAGTCTTTCGCTTATACTCTGAGCAATATTCTCATCTGCCTCCACAAGAATAACAGCGAACTCATCACCTCCATATCTAAAAGCTGTATCTACATTCTCCCTGATGCTTGAAAGAATTATCTTTCCAGATTTATCCAGCATCTTATCACCAGCAAGATGGCCATATCGATCATTATAATCCTTGAGATTATCCAGATCCAAAAGGATTAGGGATAAGGCATGTTTCTGTCGGTTTGCCCTGTCAATCTCCTCCTTCAGTCTATTATAAAAATGTCGCTGATTGAAAAGCCCAGTGAGACTATCAGTTATTGATTCTCTTGCTAATTCATCTCTAATCCTTCTCTCTATCAAGATCCTCTTGATCTTGGCCTCCACCTCGTCAACCCTAAAGGGCTTAATGATAAAGTCATTTGCCCCGGCATTAATGACATCCATATAGGTATAGTCTTTATCGTAACCAGTCATGGCAATTATATTAATATCACGATTTTCTTTCTTAACTATCTTTATTAATTCAATACCATCAAGTTCCGGCATATTTATATCAGTGATTAAAAAGGTATATCTTCCATTTCTCAGCTCATCTAATGCATCTTTTCCGCTTGTTACTGAAGCAGCACTGAAACCGAGATTTGATAGTAAGTCTGTCACAACCTTCCCTAGTTCTGTCTCATCATCAACGATCAAGACATTTTCTTCATTGTAATCGTATTCTGTTTCCATCTTAAGATAACCTAATAGAGTTTCTTATTTTATCTGTCAACTAACTCACCAAGCAATGAGTTCTGAAGACCTTTGACAATCTTTACCCTCACCAATTGTCCCTTGAGATTGGTTCTTGCAGGAAAATTGACCACCTTATTTCCTAGGGTTCTGCCAGTTAGCTGATCATCTCCTCTTTTGCCAGGGCCCTCTACCAGAACTTCTTGGATTGTCCCGTCAAGCACCTTGTTTTTCGATAAGGTTATGCCCCTTTGCCTCTCCTGCACTACAGACAAACGTCTGTGTTTTTCGTTTCTTCCTATTCTTGCTGGTAAATGCAATGCCTTAATCCCTGGCCTCTCAGAATACATAAAGGAGAAAAGATTATCAAATTTTATCTCCTCTATTAATGTGAGACTATCTTCAAAATCTTTTTCTCTTTCACCAGGAAAACCAACAATCATATCGCTTGTAATTGTTATATCAGGCCTTGTTTTTCTCAGTCGTTCTATCAAACCAATATATTTATCCCTGGTGTATCCCCTATTCATAAGCTTCAGTATCTTATCCGAGCCTGATTGAACTGGCAGGTGTATGTGTGGGCAAAGGCTTGTTAATTGGCCAAAACAACCTATTAATTCATCGGATAAATCCTTGGGGTGGGAAGTTGTAAAGCGCAGCCTTTCAAGGCCTGCTATGCTATCCAGCTCCCTGAGCAAACCAGGAAATGTCGGTAAGTCCTTGGTTTTGACATTGTAAGAGTTCACATTCTGTCCTATAAGGGTAATCTCTCTTATCCCCTGACTCACCAAGTGTTTAGCTTCCTCAATGATCTCTTTTGCTGGTAGGCTTGTCTCCCTACCCCTGACATAAGGGACAATGCAATAGGAACAGAAATTGTCACATCCTTCCATAATTTTTAAAAAACTTTTAACCATTCCTTTTAAGTAGCCGTTATAATTGGGAAAAGAGGTTAGCTCACAGGCCAGATCGAGGCACGAAATCCTCTCCCCTCCTCTCTTGATTTGAGAGAGAAACTCGTCTATGTGGTAGATATTTCTTGGGCCCAGAACTAAATCGAGGTAGGGGAAGCGTTTCAAGAGGTATACTCCTTTTTCTTGGGCTACACATCCAATGACGCCAGTAATTACGTCTGGTCTCTTTCTCTTTAAGGCGGCCACGCGACCTATAAGGGTTAATGCCTTTTCTTCAGCCTTCTGTCTCACTGCGCAGGTATTAATCAAGATGATGTGAGCATCCTCAATGCTGTCTGCTTGCTCGTAGCCTTTATTAAGAAGAATCTTGCTGATGGAGTCAGAATCATGCTTATTCATCTGGCAGCCAAAGGTTTTTATGTGAAATAATTGGGACAACTTATGTCTCCTGCTCTCTCAGCCCCGTAATGATAATCTTTTTAACATCTCCAATACCCCCTCCCCCTTTAGATACTTGAGAACTGAGAAGATCTCTTCCTCACACCCGGGAGCTATGGAGATTTCGATCTCACCATTTGATGCACTAATGGTTCTTATAGAGGCCATCCCATCATATGACTCTATTATCCATTGTAAGTAACATATTTCATTCCTTTCTACAGACAAAATGTACTTACTGGTTTGCATTGTTGTAAGAGGATTCACCCCACTTAAGTTTTGTCCTTAGAATATCAAAATAGTCCTGCCCAGGTGATTTTATTAGTTTCAGTTTTTTTTCTGACTTGGAGACAATCACATTGTCATTATCTATAAGATCGAAGCCAACCTGCCCATCAAAGGTAAGAGTTACCTGCTCGCTATTTTCTCCCATCTTAATCTCTATGACTGATGTGTCCGGCAAAATGAGAGGTCTGTGCGTCAATGTAAATGGGCATATGGGGGTAACTATCAATGCCTCTAGATTTGGGTACAGTATCGGGCCTCCGGCAGAAAGGTTATAGCCTGTTGAGCCTGTGGGAGAGGATATTATCAGCCCATCTGCCCTAAAGGTAGTGAGGAAACGACCATCAATGGATACCCTAAGATCAATAATTCTGGCCAACGCGCCTTTGTTAATAACCACGTCATTTAAGACTGAAAAACTACATTCTTCTTCATTACCTCTTAAGACACGGGCCTGCAACATGAGTCTGGTTTCAACAGCCATCTCTCCAGCGATAAGCTTTTCCATGTCCTTATAAAGCATTTTTAATGGGCTTTCTGTTAAAAAACCTAAGCCCCCAAGATTGATACCCCAAATAGGTAGACCATATCGCCCAACCTTGCGGGCAGCTCCCAGCAATGTTCCATCTCCACCCAACACTACAACCCAGTCTACTGTATCTGGTATAGTTGTTTCCTCCTCAAGGCATTGGCCTAAGAGGGCCCTGGATGCCATTTCCTCTGTATATACGGTTATTCCTCTTTCCGTAAGCCAATCCTTTAAGTGTTGACACTCCCTTTTTGCAGGCTCAAAATTGTGCTTGAAGATTATCCCCACTGATTTGGGTATCTTTGCCATGATAAATGCCTGAAATGCCTAAAGTTATGAATGCATAATGTTTATAGGTGTAACCATGTCTTGTCCACAACTTTACCTCATTACCGTGTCACCTTGCCAATCACAAACCACTCATCAACCAAATTTGAAGTTGTATCAACTAGGAGGTGTATTACATTTAGAGAGGGATACAAACTTTTCAAATCCTCCAGATCAACCGGTTGGAATTTTTTCTTATTATTTAGATAGGCCTGTTCGGTCAGGGCATTTGATTCATAATTTTCTTTGGTTCTCTCTGATATCCTTCTTATGGAAACCTCTTGAGGGCATTGCGTTTGCTGGATAATAAAAACCTTGTTATGTCTTGCAGCTATCTCGGCAGCCCTCCTTCTGAGCGCCTGGGTGATAAAGGTGGCATCCATAATGATTCCTTCCCCTTTGCCTGCAAGCTCATCCGCACGTGAGAACATTGTATCGTACACAAGCTCCCTTTTTTTCATATTAGATGCAACCGTCTCATCAAAGATGTCCTCATTTTTTAATACCTCAAGCCTAATTAGGTCTGTCCTTAATATCTTGTAGGCTTTAAGCTCAGCTATCACCTCTGTGGTTTCTGTTTTGTACGAGGCCGGAAGTCCGCATGCAATAAGTACCGTTTCAGACACCAATTCCCTTTTCATAAAATCTACAAAAGCCTCTTTCATAGTTACCTCATCCTCATCAGGCTCCCTACCGCTTATTGCCTACTCTATATAGGACCTGGCAAGCTGGAAATATCTTTTCGCTATTTGTATAGCTTGCTCTTTTTTTTCTGTTTCTATATTCTCATCATCAAGCTGAAAACCGCTCACCTTCCCACGAACAAAGGCCAGATAAACCTTATAAAAGGTAAGCAAGGAATCCACCTCGGACTCACCTGCCATTTCCTTATAAAAATCCCAAAGTATTTTGGAAAAAGCATCTCCCCCGTGATATTCCAGATCCATCACCAGGAAGGCAATGTCAGAAACAGTGTCAGTATACCTAAATCTGTTGTTAAATTCAATACAATCAAATATCGGGAGATCTTCCGTAAGACAGATGTGTTCCATATGAAGATCACCATGGCAGTCCCTAATCTTTTTGGTCTTTATTCTCCTCAAGAAAAGTTCCCTGTTTGAAATGTAGTAATTTGCAGTCCATCTCTTAATGGCATTAAAATCCTTTTTTTGGATTGTTATCCCAGTATATTTCTCGGTCTGTGCAAAATTTTCATCGGTATTTACCTTGATCATCTCTGGCTCACCAAATTTATCAATATCAGTGGAATTACGGCCGCTTAGATGAAATCTTACAAGAACTCGGGCAATCTTTTTTAGATGTTTACTCTCCAGTTCCCCTCGAAGAAACACCGATTTCATGAGCATCTCCTCAGGGAGCCTTTTCATTTTCACTGCGTATTCCGCAATCCTGCCCTCCCCTATTCCCATCCTGTAGTTTTTGCCATCGTAGATTATTGGCAATACACCTATATATACATCCTTTGATAATCGCCTATTAAGTATAATCTCTTGGTTACAGTAGTAGCGTCTTTTTTTAAGGGTTGAGAAGTCCAGAAATCCAAAATTAACCGGTTTTTTTATCTTATATACGAATTCATCCGCAAGAAAAACAATAGAGATATGGGTCTGAACAAGAGATACCTTTTCTGTTTTATCTGGAAGAAAGGCTGGATCCAAGAGATCATCAATCATGGAATGCATTTCTTTGTGCTCTGATCTATAAGTAAGCTAGAATTTGATAAAAGGTGCATTTGTTAATCAAACAATGTTTTAAGTATAGCAAATCTCTGCCTTCCCGGCGCGTAGTGCCCCGGGACGAGCAAACCGACGGGACATGATGCTTCGCGATGCTGGATAGTGGATGCCGGATCAAAACCTTAGTGGCGCTAAAGGTGCCTTTTTATACCCATCCACTATCAAGGATCCAGTATCGCAAAAAATTGGGACGAATTCTGAGATTTTAACTTATATAGACGGCCAGTAGAGATGGGTCAAGGATAAAATTGCTGAACTATATTGACTTTATTATTGATCTAATATAGTTAATTTGAGATCTTCCTTGTTGCTTGTGTATCCATTGCGCATTGAGCAAAGAACAAACCCAAAAAATTAAGTGCCTGAAGTGAGCAACTCAACAAACCCGGCAAACCCAAAGATAAGTGAGGCAGCCGATTTTATCAGGGGAAGGATAATAGAAAAGGGGCCTCTCATTGGGATGATTACAGGTACCGGCCTTGGAAAACTTACTGAGACCATGGAAATCGATCAGAATATTTCCTATGAGGAAATCCCCCATTTCCCAAGACCAACCGTTGCGGGCCATGCTGGAATCCTTCTCTCTGGCATTATAGCAGGAAAGCCTACCCTTGCCATGCAGGGAAGATTTCACATCTACGAGGGATATACTGTGAGTGAAATTACGTTTCCGGTCAGGGTTATGGCGAGCCTGGGGGTGAAGTATCTTTTTATTTCAAGCGCGGCTGGTGGATTAAACCCCGATTTTAGTCCAGGAGAATTGATGCTGGTTACCGATCATATAAACCTAACCGGCAATAATCCCCTTATCGGAAGAAATTTGGAAGAATCTGGATCGAGTTTTATTGATATGACATCTGCCTATGATAAGGATCTGATAGCCTTAGCCAGGAGAAAGGCAATAGAACAGGGGATTCATTTGAATCAGGGTGTTTACGTGGGTATAACCGGCCCAAGCCTTGAGACACCTGCTGAGACTAGATTTTTGAGGACCATCGGCAGTGATGCAGTGGGGATGTCAACGGTTAATGAAGTTATCGAAGCTATTTATTCTGGACTAAAAGTATTGGCAATTGTAGCTATCACTAATATTAATCTTCCTGATTGCATGGCAGCCACCTCAATTGAGGAGGTCATTGCTAACGCCGAAAAGGCATCCCCATCCTTAACCAGATTACTCACAATAATCATCAAGGATTTAGAAGAATGACCAGGGCAGATATCTTGGTATATAATGGGACTATCCTTACCATGGATGATAACAACAAGACTATCCCCGACGGTCTTTTGGCCATATCAGGGAATGCGATAACGTATATCGGCAGTGGTGAGAAAGACTCAATAAGGGCACAAAAGGAGCTTGATGCCAAAGGAGGCCTGATACTCCCTGGTCTTATCAACAGCCATACCCATGCAGCCATGACCCTTTTCAGGGGTTTAGCCGACGATCTTCCCCTTATGGAGTGGTTGAATAATTATATCTTTCCTGCTGAAAGTAAGATTGATGCTGACTTTGTTAGGGTCGGAACCCTTCTGGCATGTGCTGAAATGATCATGTCGGGAACCACCACATTCTGTGACATGTATCTTTTTGAGGAGGAGGTGGCAAGAGCAGCTCGGGAAGCGGGGATGAGATGCCTGGTCGGAGAGGTCCTTTACGATTTTCCTTCGCCCAACTACGGACCGATAGAAAAAGGTCTCGAGTATAGCGAATCGTTAATCCAAGAATGGCAAAATGATCCGCTCGTATCCATAGCAGTAGAACCACATTCCCTCTATACCTGTAGCCCCGAACTGCTCACCGCAGCCAATAGACTGGCTCTGGAGTATAATGTGCCCCTTATAACACATGTGGCTGAGACATTGAGTGAAATTGATGAGGTAAAGAAAAGATTCGGCAAGGGGCCGTTCAAGTATCTCTATTCCCTGGATATCCTAGGCCCCCACCTGATTACGGATCATTGTGTTCATTTAGATGAATTGGATATCAAGACAATGGCGAAGCATAGGGTAAAGGCTGTTGTCAATCCTGAGAGCAATATGAAACTGGCATCCGGTATATCCCCTGTCCCGGAAATGCTTGATGCGGGTGTGACTGTGGGCTTAGGCACGGATGGGTGCGCCTCCAATAACAACCTTGATCTTTTTGGTGAGATGGACACGGCTGCCAAGATCTACAAGATCAAAAACCTGGATCCGACGGTCATGGACGCTGTCACAGTGCTGAGAATGGCCACAATAGAAGGGGCCAAGGCGTTGGGGCTCAAAGATATAGCAGGCTCTCTTGAAGTAGGGAAAAAGGCTGATGTCATCATTGTTGATGCGGAGAAACCCCACCTTATTCCCATGTACAACCCCTATTCGCATCTTGTTTATGCCGCTAGTGGCCATGATGTGAAACATTCGATTATAGATGGGCGAATTGTCATGGAGGACAGAAGACTTCTTACTTTAGATGTTGAAGATATCATGGAGAGATCAAAAGAAAAATCTAAAAAGGTAAAGGAGTGGGTGAAATAAACTGGGCTACGACTTTATGACCAATGCTTGATCTATAAACCCTGATCAAAGTGATATGACTCGTAATTCATCTTCGGATATCCCACTGATTGGCCAAGGCTTGAAATCCATCCTGGGATGTGGATCATTGAGCAGACCTACGACCTCCTCAAAGCTATAGAGCCTTATGGGGAACACAGTTTCCTCAGCACCCCCTTCTACACCTCCTGATCTCCCCCTGGCTGTGGAAGACACTGGGGATTGAAGCGCTCGAAACCGAGCATTGGATTTACCGGACAACGAACGGGAAGGTGATCAAGCACCGCTGCCCGAACGCACTGATAGCAGCGGATACAGCCTTGTATCGCCTCAGACCTCCCTTCCTTGACTTTTCTGACCCATAGAGGGTCTGCCAGGAGAGGCCGAGACAGGGCCACGAGATCGACCGAGCCCTTTGCGATGGCCTCGGCAACCTTGTCTGGATCCTGGAAATTTGGGCACATGACCGGGATGGAGACCTCTTTTCGAATGGCCAAAGCATCCTCCGTAATGGTATTTTCACCCTCTGGGAAGACGCGTGTCGCAGCTCCATAACATCCATGGCTCACTGAGAGGTAGTCGGCTCCAGCCTCTTGGATGGCCTTTGCCATCTCGATGGATTCCGACAGATCAAGCCCACCTGGGATCCATTCCCGAGCACTAAACCGGTAGCCCACCACGAAGTCTTGCCCCACCGTCTCCTTTATATCTCGGATTATCTGTAGGGAAAACCTCCAGCGGCTCTCTGGTGTGCCACCGTAGTCATCCTTGCGGCGGTTGAAGTAGGGAGAGGTGAACTGGCAAAGTAGGTATCCATGGGCCCCATGGAGCTCTATCCCGTCGAAGCCCGCTTTCTTCGCCCTGCTGGCGGCCATGACTGTGAAAGTCTTTAGTCCCTGGATCTCGTGCACCTCCAGGGGGCGGGGCGTCTCTGGGGAGTCTTTTAGAAACCCTTTTATGGCCTTGGGGAGTCCCTCTTTCTGAATCAGGGCCGGCACATCAGAAGGGCCCACAAGGGGCCTTTTCTCATGATGCCTTAACGCCTGAGCACCCTGTCCAGGCAAGAGCTGGATGATCGCCTTGGCTCCTCCCCAGTGGATGACGCGGGCCAGATCTCGCAGGCCCGGGATACTTCGATCTGATGCCGCACCCAGTCCAAGCCCCGGGCTGAAGGCATAACGTCCCGTAACCCCCGTGATCTCAACAATGATGAGACCGACACCCCCAGCTGCGCGTGTGTAGTAATAACAGAGAGACTGGTCGCTCACCATTCCCCTTTCTCCCCCCATTCCTACATGGGTGGGGGCCAAGACAACCCGGTTTTTCAGCTGGAGTTTTCCGAGGGCCATGGGCTCAAAAAGGATCTTGTGTTGAGGCAACATCATTCCCCCTCCTTATTACTCTGGTTCGTAAAGTAAGATTAGGTATTCTGACCTTAGACACCCATGAGTTTCTCTCGCCCGCTCCTTGCAGTCGCTTGAGCTCACAGAGCTGACGGAGATGCTGTCTTATCTTTCAACTTTAAGATGTCAATGCCCTTTTTGTGTCTCTTGACAACCTTGAAGGCTGTTTCAGCCATCATCAACGATTTTTCTTTACGCAAGGCAGCCTTTCTCTCACGGGCTTTTTTTGATTCTACAGCTGCTTGAGCCTTTTCACGCTCTTCGATCTTGCCGATAAGCCTTTCAGGTTCTAAGGCAGGGGGGTACAGTATCCTAATTTATCTTCATCGCCTTTTCCAGTTCCTCGATCTCCTGAAGTATTAGAGCCTTCTCCTCTTCGCTTAGATCTTCTTCCCTTAATCTTCGCTTTAGTCCCAAAAGCTTCATCTCAGATCGATAATCTACACATGTATATTGCATGGTTACAAAACCGTTGGCTGAGTTTGTCTTCTTATAAGCCACCTGATAAATGCATAGGATTGAGAAATGGCAACAGGTGCAAGCCAAAGAAAGCCTATGGAACCATATCTTTCCAGAGATATTGCCAGGTTTACTATATAGATTACTGGTTCCATAACCATCGTAAGAAAACCAACTATCAGTAACGTTGCTATTTCTAATTCAAGATGTTTTTCAATGAGATACGTGTTTTCAAAATCTCTGATGATTGGCCTAACAAGGAGGGTAATATGGATAATGGCGGTAGCACCGAGAAATCCGAAAAGGGCCGTCTTGGCTAGCCCCATAACTGTATTGCCGGAATTTCCTTCCACTTAGCTCCCTTTAAAAACCCTTTCGGTACTGCCTCTGGCTCAGAAATGATGGTATTCCCTTTAGCTCTTTCGCCTTGGTAACCCCCCTGATTATTGCCTTTATAACGATCTCTTCAGCAATCAGTCCCACCGTATGGTAATCGACCTCAATCTGACCAGATGCCAGTGTAAAAACAATATCGCCATCATATATGGTTTGCCCGGGACTAACGGCCTTTGTCATACCAAGGGTGGCCATCTTTGCCACCGTTGAGGCGGTTTGTTTGTTTAGTCTTGCATTGGTAACAATTACACCAATGGTGGTATTCTGAAATGCAGATGCAGGCCGTTGAACCCCTTTTCTCATCAGTTCTGCCGTATCTGCAAATTCCTTACTATCTCTATCCTTCCTGGCTCCTGCCAGGATCTTTCCGGTAAGAGGGTCTTTTATGTCGCCAAAGGCATTTACCACTGCTAATGCCTTTACTATTAAACCACTGTCCAGTGCATCCGCTGCAATACCTACGCCGCCCTTCATTGCCTGCTCCATTCCGTAGAACTTGCCTACCGTTGCCCCAGTCCCTGCCCCCACAGAGCCTTCGGCAACCTTTCCAACGCTTGCCTGCTGACATGCCAGATAGCCCATATCTTTGTCAGGTCTTCTTTCTGCCGAACCCACCCTGAGATCAAAAATTGCAGCAGTCGGGACAATGGGAATCCGGGCTACCCCAACATCAAATCCACTGCCCCGCTCTTCAAGGTAACTCATGACACCTGAGGCAGCATCAAGCCCGTAGGCGCTGCCGCCGGTAATGCAGATTGCATGTACCTTTGGCACAATATGAGACGGGCTCAAGGCGTCAATCTGTCTCGTGCTTGTGGCGAATCCACCAATATTCACTCCACCTGTCATCCCAGATGGGGCGAGTATCACTGTAACCCCTGTTAGCGCCTCAAAATCGGATGCATGGCCAACAGAAACTCCCTCAATATCCCTAGTATTATCAGTCATGCTGTTTACCCTGTTTTTGTATTTGACGCAATTTTAGCCATAATTTCAATTTTTATCAATATCCACATCAAAAAGAGCTCTTCTTTAGATCTATCCATTAACAAAATTGTTGAGTTTCTTTACTAAACCGTGCTATGAGGCACCCAGAAAAAGAGAAACAATAAAATGCCTAGGAACTATGTGAAACCAGTCGTAGGTTGGACATGTACCTATCTCCCCTTAGAGATTCTTGAGGCAGGTGAAATTCAACCCTTAAGAATAATCCCCAGCCCTTCATCGGAGAAGGCTGACGCTTACCTGGACCCAAACTACTGTCCATACATCAAGAGCGTTCTTGGAGAAGCTCTTCAGAAAAGATATTCCTCTATCTCTGGGATAGTATTGATAAATACCTGTGATGGAATGAGGCGTTTGTATGACGCTCTAAGGTTTTATTCCCCCCCTTCATTTTGCTATCTTCTTGATGTCCCCAGAGTTGAGGGCCCCATTGCAACTAGCTATTTCAAGGAGAGACTCAAGGAATTTAAGGAGGATGTTGGTTCTCATTTCCAAATAGAAATAGACTCAAGTAAAATCAGGAAGGCTATTCAGGAGGCCAATATTACAAGAGGCCTTTTAAGAAAGGCCAGTTCTTTTATGAGCAAGGCTAATCTTCTCAAACTTATGGCCCAAGGATGGGAAACCCCAAGGAATTCCTTCAATAGAAAACTTGAGGAGATAGTCAAGAATCAGGAGAAGAATCATCCCCCCCGAAACGGACCAAGGGTTCTTTTAAGCGGTTCACTTATTGAGGGAAGCTACATTGCTGAGCTTGTTGAGGAGCTTGAAGGAGAAGTAATATTTGCAGACCTTTGTATTGGAGATAGAATTGGTGATGCTATTCCCCTTGATTGCGAAGATCCGTTAGATGCATTAAGCAGGGCCTATTTAAGTAAGCCACCCTGCGCAAGGATGTGGAATCTTGAAAAGAGGATAGACTACATCAGGGCCCTTATAAAAAGAGAGGGTGCCCAGGGCCTTATCTATCAGCAGATGAAGTTCTGCGACCCCTATCTTTACGAAGCTCCAGCGTTGAAGGCAGAGCTTGACAATATGGCGATTCCATTTCTCCCTCTTGAATTAGAGTATTCTGGAAAGGCAGGTGGAAGAACTAGGACAAGAGTTCAGGCATTTTTGGAGATGCTCGATGTTCCCTGAGTATTTGATAAAAAAACTTGTCCACATGCCTGTTACCTACCCCATTTCAGGCCTTATCTTTGATGTCCTTCAAAGGAAGGAAAGCAAGGCCTTCAAACAGTGGGTCCATTTTCTTCTAAAGACTTACAGAGATGCTTATCATGGAAAAAGACCAGTTATCTGGATTAACGCCTTTACCCCGAGCGAGCTTGTGTACGGGCTGGGTGGTATTCCAGCTCTCCCTGAGATAATCTCTGCTCTTGTCGCTTATATGGGGATAAGCGGAAGATTTATATCTAATGCAAATACCTACCTCTCAACAGACACCTGTTCATTTTACCGCTGTGTCCTTGGCTTGGTAATTGAGGATTATCTACCACGACCGGATTTGATAATCTCCTCATCCCACCTTTGTGACGGGGCAAACAAGTTTTTCAGGTATCTTGCTCAATTCTTAGGATGCCCTCATCTATTTATTGATCCTCCCTACTGGAGCGACGAAAGAGGGAAGAGGTATCTCATCTCCCAGATAAAGGAGGTTATTAAGCGTGCTTCAAGTATTATCGACATCCCTTTTTCTAAGGAAAGAATGGGAAAAGCGATCAAACTCTCCATAGAGGCCCGAGCCTATATCGGGAAGATAAACAAGCTTCGCCAGGCCGTGCCAGCTCCATTCTCAGCAAGGGATGGCCTTAGCTACTTTACAGGAATGAATATTCATTCACTTGGCTCAAAGGAGGGGTTACTATTCCATAAAACCCTGTACGAAGAAATAAAACAGAAGGTTGAAAATAAGGAGGGATACCTTCCAAGGGAACGATGCAGACTTCTGTGGCTTCATCATATTAGGCCTTATTATAAAAACGAGATATTTGATATTTTTGACAGGAAAGGGGCTGCAGTTCCTTTTGATGAGATGAGCTACCTTTATTGGGGTGATTTAGACCCTGACAGATCCATTGAGAGCTTAGCAGAAAAGATACTATCAAACATATGGGCAGGACCCCTTGAAAGGAGAACTGATGCAATCCTCAAGATGGTGAAGGATTATGACATTGATGGGGTCATCCATTTCTCCCACTGGGGATGTCGCCAAAGTTGTGGTGGGGCGGGGGTTATCGGAGACTTATTAAAGGATAGAGATATACCTTATATTGTTCTACCGGGAGATGGGGGTGACCCCCAAAACTACTCTCCTGGTCAAACCAGGACAAGACTGGAAGCCTTTCTGGAGATGTTAATATGAAAAAAATCTATGCAGGGCTAGATGTAGGTTCACTTTCCACAGAGGCTGTTATCCTGCACGGGGATGAAATACTGGGTTACTCCATTGTGGCTACTGGAGTCAATACCCTGAAGGCAGCTCAAGAATCTATTGAAAAGGCTATAAAGGAGGCAGGGATAGATCGAGGTTCTATATGTTTATTTGTAGCCACAGGGTATGGAAGAAACAGGGTCCCATTTGCCGATAAGAATATAACTGAGATCACCTGCCATGCCAAAGGTGCTCACTTCCTTTTTCCCAAGACAAGATCAGTTATTGATATTGGAGGACAAGACAGTAAGGCTATTACCATGGATAGTTCAGGGAGAATCACTGACTTTGTAATGAATGACAAATGTGCAGCAGGAACAGGGAGATTCCTGGAAGTAATGGCAGGGGCCCTGGAGACAAGGCTTGAAGATATGGGAAGGCAGGCCCTCAAGGCAAAAAAGGCAGTGGCAATTAGCAGCATGTGTACGGTTTTTGCTGAATCTGAAGTCGTTTCGCTTATAGCAGATGGCTATAGGAAAGGGGATATCATACGGGCTATCACTGAGGCTATTTCCCAGAGGGTATTTCAGATGGCAAAAAGGTTAAGGATAGAGGAACAAATAACATTGAGCGGAGGGGTTGCCAAGAATCGAGGTGTTGTTGAGGCCTTGAAGTCTTGTCTCAAGAAAAAGGTTAATGTTCCAGCGGAGCCCCAGATAATCGGTGCCTTAGGTGCCGCACTGTACGCCAGAAACGTAGACAAAGATAGCTAAGATATTGCACATGCCCTAGAAGCAAACCTTCATGGATTGTGGAGTTGTAATTTTGCAGGGATTCGACTATATTTTATTTACACATTACAAGGTGGCATCTACATTTTGAAGCGAACTTAGTGCTCTCACTCGTCAATTCGGTGACGTATTTCTAGTGTGAACCGACAAGTCGATCAATCTGTGAATTATCGACTGGGTACCGGTGGGTATTTTTTCCCACAGAATATCCCCTAAATCATGCATAGGAGAGGCCGCTAGGGCCCTTATCAATGACTAATAACTAAAAATACGTCATCGTCGTTAAGAATACATGCACCTAGTTTGTAAAAAGCGAGGAAATGGGGTTAGAGATGAAAGATTTGATCAAAAAGGCAGCCGAGGATTTAAGAAAGGCAAGATATGCTATAGCCTTATCTGGGGCTGGTATTTCAACTGAATCCGGTATCCCTGATTTCAGGGGTCCATCAGGAATCTGGAGTAAGGATCCCGATGCAGAAAGAAGGGCATACGAAAGTTACGGGAAATTCTTAGAAGACCCAAGGGGATACTGGGAAGACAGGCTAAGTGCCCGTTCTCTGTTGGGCGATTTAGAGAAAGCAGAACCCAATCCTGGCCATTATGCTTTAGCTGAGCTTGAGAGAGTAGGTATTTTAAAATGCCTCATTACTCAAAATATCGATGGCTTGCATGAGAAGGCTGGATCCAGAAATGTTATAGAATATCATGGCGGCTATTTCAAATTGAGATGCAGCAAATGCGGTTCAAGGTTTGGTATAAAAGAGATCGATTTGGAAAAACTGAAAAAAGAGGAAGGACTTCCGCCTCTGTGTGACTGCGGGGGAGTGATAAAATCGGATGTAGTACATTTTAGAGAACCAATCCCTGGAGATGTAGCCCGGAGTAGTCAGGAGGAAACCTGGAAGTGCGATTTAATGCTAATCTGCGGCACCTCGGCGGTGGTTTACCCATTTGCCCAGCTTCCACGCTTAGCCAAGAAGCATATGGTTGAAAAAGAGACTAAGACAGAATCCAATTTGTACATAGTTAAACAGGTGCCTGCCGCCACCATTATCGAAGTCAATGCTGAACCTACCCCTTTGACTGAGGAAGGAATTTCAGATTACTTAATCCAGGGAAAAACTGGTGAGCTCTTGCCAGAGATAGTTCAAGAAGTAAAAAGGATTATGATATGATAATAACCCTTTCCAGGCCCCAGTACTTCTTTTATCAACCACAAATAAGCTCTTGACCAGCTTCATAGGCGATCAGGTTTTGATCCAAGAATTTTTTCGGCGATGTCTTCTCAACAATTCTTTTGACTTCGCCGTATTCAAAAAAATCGTCTACACTGGCCAAAGCTCCTAACATAACTACATTGGTCATCTGGATGTCGCCCAATTCAGCTGCCTTTACTGTGGCAGCAATTACATATCCCCTTTCACATGCCTTGTTTACTGTTGAGACAATTTCGTCTTCGGTTGGGTAACGGTCAATGCCTAGATTTGTGTAAGCCGTAGGCACTGAGTACAGATTTAATATGTAATATCCATTTTCTCCAAGTAGTTTCATATTTCTCAGCAACTCCAAAGACTCCAGACCCAAGAGCACGTCACCTCTGCCAGGAGGAATGAGAGGGGAGTAAATTGGTTGATCAGAAATGCGCATATGTGAGACTACGGATCCGCCTCTCTGGGCTGCACCAATGGTTTCTGTCCCCAGTACATTGAAATCCCTTTCCAGGGCATACTGGCACAATACACTTGTGGCAAATATGCTACCTTGACCCCCTACTCCCGCTATTACGATATCTTTTTTCATGAGATCGCTCCTCTCTTACAAACGATTTCACACAGGCCACAGCGCACACAGGTCAGCTCATCTATATGGACCTTTTTCTTGTCTGCATCATAGATCAATGCTGGGCAGCCAAAGTCATTAATACAAATCATGCAGCCATTACACCGCTCCTGGTCAACATGAACTTCTCTAGGTTCGAAGAGCTTTACGCCTTGTCTTGATCCCCTTAGATAACAAGGCTGGGATGCAACTACCAGAGACACACCTTGTTCCTTAAGCACCTTCTTCAAGGTTTTATAGGTCTCATTAATATCATAGGGATCAACATGATGAACGCTCACACCTATTGCTTCACCCAATTTATCTATGTCGACCTTTGTGGCGTTTTCTCCATAAAGGTTAACCCCGCTTCCGGCATGGGGTTGAAATCCTGTCATAGCTGTGGTGCCATTGTCGCAGAGTATGACCACCTGTTTGCCATTTTGGTAAGAGGCATTGATCAGCCCAGCGAGTCCCAGATGAAACAGGGTAGAATCCCCGATGATAGAGAATACCGGTCTTTTTTCACCAGCGAAAAGAGCGCCTGTGGCCATGGGTACTGATGATCCCATGCAGTAGATAGTAGATTGGAGCTCAAGGGGTTTGAAGGATCCCGCATCGTGACACCCAATATCCCCAAAAACGATGCCCTTGTACTTTCTGGCTATACGCTTCACATTGTAGAGCAAACCTCGGTAGCTGCAACCAACACATTGGGTTCGGGTTCGTACCGGAACCTCAATCTCGACTGTCCGTGGTCGCGACTCCTCAACAATCCTGACATCAGGATCTGCCTTTTTCACAGCATCAAGAACCACCTGAGCGGTTAATTCTCCGTCTGAGGGGTAAAACCCCGAACGCCCTAAAACTACTATAGGAATATGATTCTCTTGGCACAGTTGTTTGATCAGATTTTCTACGACCGGTTCCAGTTCCTCGAAGACTATGACCTTTTGCTTGCCCTGCAAAAAGTCGAGGACCTTTTTTTTGGGAATGGGCAAGGTACACAGCTTGAGAATGGGATACTTCTTGCCAAGCACGTATGCGGCTTCTTTGATATACGTATAGCCCATCCCGCACCCCACCAGACCTACATTGCCCTCTCCGTCCTCAATGTGGTTATAGGGGCTTTCCTCAAAGAGCTGCTGGAGTTCTTTATACTTGTTGTTCAGCCAGCGGTGTCTGACCTGCGGTCTTTTGATACCACCCAGTTCTCTCACCTCAACAGCACTCATGATATATCGATCGCGATCATCTTTCCATGCTGCTTCCTGCAAACCAGAGGCATCATACTCTTCAAATGGAATCAAGGCCCTGCTGTGGCAAACCCTGATCACCGGTCGGAGTACAAAACACATCTGTGTCTTCTCAGAAAGTCCATAGGCATCCTTGACCATGGCCTTGGCTTCCATGGCGCTGCTTGGGTCAAATACCGGCAAATTTGCATGGGTATGAACAAGTATTCGGCTGTCTTCCTCATTCTGTGAGGAAAGTCCGCTGGGGTCATCTGCAGAGACCAGAACTAATCCTCCGGATACACCTGTGAAGTTTAAATGCATGAGTATATCTGCGCATACATTCGTCCCGTTATGTTTCATAACAGCCATGGCGCGGACATTCGCCAGAGAGGCCCCGAGGGCCACCTCCAGCGCTACCTTTTCGTTACAAGCCCATTCAGCATGAATACTCGGATATTCGACAAAGCCTTCCAAGATTTCAGTAGCAGGTGTTCCGGGATAGCCAGCAACGACCCTAACGCCGGATTCCACTGCGCCACGGGTAATAGCAGAATTACCCATTACGTATCTTTTTTCTCCCATTTTTCAGCTCCCTATAAGAGACGATTCACCACAACCTTAATTTTCCACCATATCACCAGAGGACTTTCGGCTTCCCGGCCCGGGACACGTAAACAAACCAGACACGAAGTCCCTAAAAACTCCTAAATTTGGGATTTTGGCCTGCTCTGGGACCTGGTGAGCTTTTTTCAGACAAGGCCCCTCTTATGTCGTATTATGCTGGAGCGCGCTTTATCATGAGGATTTTCAAGCCTGACTGGACTACTGTTTCGTCTTGCTTGATCACCTCGAGAAAGAGCTTCACTACTCCTCTGTCAGGCTTACTCCTGCTAGGCGTTTTCTCAGCTACCTTTATCTTGATCCGAATGGTATCTCCAAAAAAGATAGGGGCCTGAAAGTTCCAAGACTCAATCCCCAGAAAGGCAATTGCCGTTCCCTCCAAAAAGCCTGTTCGAAACAATAGCCCATGAGAAACGGCAAGGCCCAGCAACCCATGAACAATCCGCCTGCCGAATTGGCTGCCTTTCATGAACTCTTCACTGGTATGCAACTCATTATAGTCCCCGCTCATGCCAGCAAACATGACAACATCCGTTTCGGTCATCGTCCGACTCGGAGTTACATACTCTTCACCTACCACCCAATCATCGAAAAACTTCCCGCCCATATTCATACCTCCAAAAAGGGTTAACAATTGACTCTTGCCGAATTTCCGAGAGCAAGATCAGTGGGAGGAGGTATCTCTTTTGAAAAGACTACCCCTTGAAATTTAAAGGTGCTTGCAATTTTGTAGGCACCGCTTTCTGCGGTACCCAGATTTTATATTATAAGAAAAGCAGGAGGTCAAGAAACAAGTTTTGAGCAGGTTCTCAACGTTAACAGGGAACAGATGGCCCATATTCCAGAGAAACCTTCTATAATACCTTTTTCCTTGACACCATGAAGCCCCATTGCTTACAGTGTCCCTCACAAGACGACTCTTTTCTAATCACTTGTTTGGCTCATCCCTTCCAAATAATGGGTTTTGATTTGGAGGAGATGCATATGGAGGGAATGCCAATGAAAGCGTCTTTCAGCTTGCAGGGGAAAGTGGCCATTGTCACAGGAGGAAATGGGGGTATCGGAAAAGGGATCGCTCGTGGGTTTGCTGGAGCAGGTGCTGACATAGTCATTGCGGCGCGCAACCAGGCCAAAAGCGCTGAAGCGGCGCGTGAGATACAAGAGGAGTTTGGCGTGCGAGTGCTCGGCATACAAGTCGATGTCCGGCAACAGGAGCAGATCCAATCCATGGGGGCGAATGTGCTCGATACGTTCAGTCGAATCGACATTCTGGTGAATAACGCCGGCATAAACATCCGCAAGATGCCACAGGACTACCTGGAAGCCGAGTGGGATGAGGTTCTCGAGACGAATCTGCGTAGCGCATTCCTGTGTTCCAAGGCAGTTTACTCGGCGATGAAGGAAGCGGGTGGCGGCAAGATCATCAATATCGGGTCCATGACATCGATCTTTGGCGGCGCAAGGCTCGCGCCATATGGGACAAGCAAAGGGGGGATCGTTCAGTTGACGCGCAGCCTGGCCGTGGCCTGGGCACAGGACAATATTCAGGTAAACGCCATCCTTCCAGGATGGATCGACACGGATCTTACCAGGCAAGCACGAAAAGACCTTCCTGGCCTGAACGAGCGGGTACTGGCTCGGACCCCGGTTGGTCGTTGGGGTGAACCTGATGACTTGGCAGGCGCAGCCATCTTTCTGGCAAGTCCTGCCTCGGACTTCCTGACAGGCGTTGCCCTCCCAGTGGACGGCGGTTTTTCCGTCATGGCCTAAGGCAGTGCGGCCGGGGACTGACACCGAAAAAATTTCACAACTACTGGCTGAGTTGAGCTTGTCCTAGTTGCCAATCCTTTCCTTGGAGCCATTGCCGAAAAAATCACGGTAGCCGCCGTAGCTCCGCAGTAGGTGGAGTAGTTTACAGCCGAATAATTCCACACTATGCAAGGGTCTCATATCATGAACGCATGGGAAGCCATTGTCTTCGCCCTCAGGGCCGAGAAGACCGAATATGTATTCGGGATACCTGGGGGAGATTTGCTCTATGATTCCCTTTATGATGCACCGGAGATCAAAACGGTGTTGGTAAGGGAAGAGAGCTCGGGCCCATTTATGGCTATGGCGTATGCGCGGCTTACGGGCAAACCAGGGATCTGTTATGGCTCCAGTGGACCCGGAGTGGCTAACCTTGTTCCCGGAATCATGGAAGCCCAGTCTGCATGTTTACCGGTTATTGCCATCGCCAGTGCGTCTAATTTGGGCAATGCCGGCATGGGGGCATTTCAGGAAGTCGATCAGATCTCAATCATGAAATCCCTGACGAAATGGTGCGAGCGTCTGACCTTGCCGGAACGCGCTCCATGGGTTATGCGACGGGCCTTCTCCTTAGCTGCAAATGGAAGGCCAGGACCCGTTTTCATCGATATTCCCAAAGATGTCGGGCTGATAGAAACAAGCGTTCCAGAATATATCCCATCCAGGTATCCACGCCGATCTTCGGGAGATCCTCGAGATATAGATGAAGCCATCGTCCTATTGATGGAAGCTAAAAGACCTCTGTTGGTCGCAGGAGGCGGAGCAGTGAGTTCTCGTGCCTTTGAGGAGGTGAGACACTTCGCAGAGCGCTTAAGCATGCCTCTAATGACCACCCCCTGTGGTAGAGGAATCATACAAGAGGATTCTCCTCTCGCGCTGGGGCTTGTGGGATTATACTTCACAGAGGTTGGAGAGAAGGTGTACGGAGAAGCAGATCTAATCATGACAGTGGGGTCGCGAAACGAGGACTTCCAATCTGGGCAACAGCGGTTCTTTCCAAAGGGGGCAAAATACATCCAGATCGATATAGACCCCCATGAGATTGGGCGAAACTGGATCCCAGATGTGGCTATTGTGGGTGATGCTAAACTGGTTTTACAGCAATTATCGAAGCTCCTTCAGAATCGGATCAAAGCAAAGGGCTCAAGGAGTGGCCGAATGGGTGCACTATTGAAGGCCAAAGAAGAATACGAAGAGAAGGTGAAGGCCGAATGCCACATAGACTCCGTTCCCATTAAAACAAAACGGGTGATCTGGGAACTNAATAAGGTCTTCGGAAAAGATACGATTCTCGTAAACGAAAACGGCTCACAAGACCTGTGGTCATACTACTTTCCGTATTACAAGGTTTTAGACGTTAACTCATGTGTGGCGCCAGGTGAGCAGACCTGTATGGGATTCGGTGTGGCTGGTGTCATAGGGGCCAAGCTTGCTATGCCGGAAAAGAAGGCTGTATGTATCACTGGGGATGGGGCCTTTCAGATGTTTATGAAGGAACTCCCTACCGCCGTCCAACACAATGCACCTGTCACCTATGTGGTCTTGAACAACTTTAGCCTCGGCTGGGTAAAGTTCAATCAGAAAAGGCGAAGAAACCGGACTATCGCAACCGACTTCAAAATACAGCCTGACTTCGTCCAGGTGGCCAAAGCCTGCGCGTGCTATGGTGAGCGTGTGGAAAAACCAAGTGATATTCGACCCGCACTAGAACGGGCCTTGAAGGCCAACCACGAGGGTAAACCCGCCGTGATTGAGTTTATTGTGGACGGATGGGATTTTGCACCAGGCTTTAAGAATTTCTATAATAGGCTTGGTCAATGAGCCCAACCTCCTTCATGCTACGATTTCTTAGAAAGTAGAGCAGCCAGTCGTATGGCTTCAATCATTGACTGCGGATTCGCCCTTCCCTCCCCTGCCTTGCCGAATGCTGTCCCATGGTCAACGGAGGTTCTCACGATGGGAAGCCCAAGGGTGACATTAACCCCGGCCATGGCACCCCAGGTCGCTGTTTTCTGATCATATTGAAAACCGAGCAGCTTAATGGGAATGTGCCCCTGATCGTGATACATGACCACCACGGCATCATACATGCCCCCTTTCATCTTGGGAAACACCGTATCAGCAGGGATCGGACCCTCGATATTTTTTCCCAATTTCCTCGCATGTTTCACAGCAGGCAGGATTTCATCCAGATCCTCGCGACCGAATAGGCCCCCTTCCCCGCAGTGGGGATTGAGGCCCGCAACGGCAATCCTGGGCGCGGAAATGTCAAGTTTCTTGAGGGCATCATAGGTCAAATCGATAACCTTAATTATCCGGTCTTTTTTGACCCTGTCACAGGCCTCTCTCATGCTGACGTGCGTGGATACATGGACCAGGCGAAAATCACCGTGAACCAACATCATGGCATAGTCCTTGGTGCTGGTCAGTTTGGCGTAGATTTCCGTATGTCCAGCAAAATGATGTCCGGCGGCGTTGATGGCGGCCTTGTTAATGGGGCCCGTCACAGTACCATGGATCTCTCCTTTGAGCGCCAATTCTATGACCCTGGCCACGTATTCGAAGGATGCCTGTCCCTGCTCCGGCGTCACCTCTTTATATCTCAGACGTCGAATGTCCATAGTGGCCACATCGAGTATATCCATGGCCCCGTGCCTGAAGAGACCCTCTCCAGAACCATGAACCTTATTGAGCTTCAGGGTCAACCCTGTGAACCGGAGCACATCCTCCACAACGCTGGCATCTGCCACTACAAGGGGACGGCAGATCTCGTAGATATGCTCTCTTGCCAGGGCCTTTGCTGTTATTTCCGGNCCAATACCCCCCGGGTCACCCACGGAAATCCCAAGGATTGGCCGCTTATCAAAGGTCATTTCTATTCTGCCTTATATTCTTCCTCCAATATTCATGGAGAACCACCAGGGCATCCTGGTTGCCAAAGGCCCCCGCCTTGGTGACAACAAAGAGTCCATCCATGAGTCCTCCCATGACTATGCCCTGCACTATGCCAGGGACAATCTCTTTGAGCAGTCGAATTGCCCTGACTCCGATGGCCTTTAACACGGCATTGGCTGTGTCCCCCCCTGTCAGGAAAATGTCTGCCGGCCTTGTCTGCTTTAAGACCGATGCAATGAACAGGCCTAATCCGTTCACAATCTGCTCAGCAGTCCAGGCGGATGAATTGTCAACCTTCTCTGGATCCAAGGTTTCTGGATCGTCAATTCTGATAATTACGTCTTTTTCGGATAAGACACGATGTGCCAAGCGGGCTTTCGAAAGGAGTCTCTCTCGCTGGTCTGGATTGGCCAGAAGGCCGGGCCAAAGAGAGATCACCTCATAGGCGTAAGTCTCAAGCAAGGTTAGAACCTGAAACCTGGTACGCTCAGAGGTCGTACCACAAACCAATAAGTGGTGTCCCTCTGGAAAAACAGTCATCACATTTTTGGCCTTCAAGGGCCTCTTGGGGAAAAGCTGTCCAAGGCCTTTGGCCAGACCCGCAGACCCTACTAACAGGATCTTTTTTCCAGAGGCAATGGCAGTGCGAGCAATCCTCTCCAGGTGGGCATTGTCTATGGCGTCAAAGGCCAGATGTCTTGACCCTGACTGGACAAGACGGTCAATCTCCCTTAGAAGAACCTCATCAGGACTGTCAACAACGCTCACATCCACATGCCCAACCTTATACCGGCTCTGTGCGGCTACCATACGGGACAATCGGGATTGGGTTACCGGGGTGACCGGGTCTCTGGAAAGCTCGGTCTGGGAGACCGGGGTCCCGTCAACTAGATGGATGTCATGGATGGTGGTCCTGCCCATGTCTGGAAAGGCTGGTGCAATAAAGCTATTCTCAAACCCCACTTCATCGAGGATAGCATCTACTTCAGCACCCAGGTTGCCACGCAGACAGGAGTCAACCTTTTTATACATGTGTCTTGGCTGCAATGCGGAGAGTTGGCCTGCAACATGACCAGTCCGCTCCCGTGCCAATTCAGCATTCATGGAGCGGCTGTTGGTGTAAACTGAGAGCACCTGAGGGGAAAGTCCGAATGAGTCTGGTGATAGATCACGGTAGGATACCAAAACCGTGTTAGTGAAATAGGGACAGAACTGAACACCCGTGTCCGCGGCTCCGGTCAGGTCATCGGCAATGACGGCGACCTCTAACACTGTATTATGCATGCCTGCCACGGGTGTGTGTCTTTTTATCCGTTGAGGGGAGCGGACAGGAGTATTGCCTTCTCATCTCGGATGTCGAAAAGATGGAGAAAATCGACTGTGGGTTCAAGGACAATACCCTGGTGAGGTTTAACCTCTGTCTTCCGGCCCAGACCGGCGACCAGAGGAATCCCCTCAGCATCCACATTCACGTATGTCTCACTGCCTACGGGCTCCACCACTTCCACCGTGGCCGGGATTGTCTTTCCTGGAACGTGGTCCCTGGCCTCGAGGAGATCTTCCGGCCGGATACCCACAATAACCTTCCTTTCCCTGTACCCTTTCATGAGCCTGGCCTTTTCAGGCGGCAGGTCGATCTTGAAGCTGGTCGTCTCAAGGGATACCGAATCCCCTGAGCCTGTCAACTCGGCTTCAAAGAAATTCATGGCAGGGCTTCCTATAAAGCCTGCCACGAACTTGTTTGCCGGGGTGTAGTATAGCTCCAGGGGAGAGCCCACCTGCTGGATAAAGCCATCCTTCATCACCACGAGTCTGTCCCCCATGGTCATGGCCTCGATCTGGTCGTGGGTCACGTAAACGGCCGTTGTGTCCAGCCGTTCGTGGAGCTTCTTCAATTCCACCCGGGTCTGGACCCTGAGCTTTGCATCCAGGTTTGACAGGGGCTCATCAAAGAGGAAGACCTCGGGTTTTCTCACAATCGCCCGGCCCACTGCCACCCGCTGTCGCTGTCCGCCAGAGAGCTGTTTGGGTTTGCGATCCAGCAGGCCTTGAATGCCGAGTATCTCTGCTGCCTCCTGGACGCGCATTCTGGTCTCATCCTTGGGGCTTTTCCGCATTTCCAGACCAAAGGCCATGTTCTGATACACAGTCATGTGCGGGTAGAGGGCATAGTTCTGAAATACCATGGCGATATTCCGGTCCTTGGCGGGCAGCCTGTTGATGAGGCGGTCGCCGATGAATATATTGCCGCTGGTAATGTCCTCAAGTCCTGCAATCATCCGTAGCGTGGTGGTTTTACCGCAACCACTCGGTCCCACCAGGACGACAAATTCCTTGTCCTGAACGGAAAGGTTGAAATTATCGACTGCCACCACTTCGCTAAAATGTTTAGAGACGTTCTCCAGTTTTACCTCTGCCATAATCCCCCTACTCCTTTAAAGCGCCTGTCATACCGGCGACATAGTGTTCAACGAAAAACGAGTAGACCAGGGCAACTGGCACTGATGCGCAGAGCGCCCCTGCCATGAGCGGACCCCAGTGGTACACGTCTCCCCTGACCAATTCGGTAACCAGTCCTATAGGGACGGTCTTGCTGTGGGTTGTGGAGATGAAGGCCAGGGCGTAGATGTATTCGTTCCATGAGAGGGTGAAGCAAAAAATTCCCGCGGAGAGGACCCCCGGAAGGCACAGGGGGAGGATGATCCTTCGGAAGACCTTGATCCGGCTAGCCCCATCGATCATGGCACATTCCTCCATCTCCTTGGGGATGGATTTAAAGTATCCCATCAGGAGCCAGGTACAGAATGGGATGAGGAAGGTGGGGTAGGTCAGTACCAGCGACCAGAGGGAATCCCACAGCCTCATCTTGAAAATGATGTGTGCCAGTGGGATAAACAGGATAGTCTGCGGTACAAGATAGCCCAAGAATATGGCCACACCGGTCGGCCCGGAGGTCTTGAATTGCAGCCTCTGGATGGCATAGGCTGCCAGGAGGCTGGCCGCCAGGGAGATAAGGGTGGCCAGTATGGCCACAAAAAAAGTGTTGGCCATCCATCTGAGGAAGATCGTCTCTGTGAAGAGATGCACCACATTGTCGAAAGTCGCGTTGTGGACATAGAAGGGGTTAAGGTCGAGGTTATACAGTTCCACATCGGACTTAAACACCGTGTTGGCCATCCAGTAAAAGGGAAAGAGAAGAAAAAACAGATACAGGACCAGAGGTAGATAGAATTTTCCGAGTTTTGAACCCAGGCCTTCGGCAACCATCTCTCAATCCTCTCTCCTCAGAAACATGAAGGCAATAAACACGCAGGCTACCAGTATGGGCAACATGAAGTTCGAGATGGCCGCACCCTCGCCAAAATGCCCCCCCTGCATGGCCCTCTGGAAGGAGAGGGTGCCGAAGATGTGGGTGGCGCCGCCCGGCCCACCCTTGGTGATAATCCAGACCAACTGGAAATCCGCAAAGGTCCAGATGGTTGAAAACACGGTCACCACTGTCAGCAACGGCATGAGTAACGGCAGGGTTATCCTGCGGAACTTCTTCCAGGCACTGGCGCCATCGATCTCCGCGGCCTCGTAGAGATCCGGGTTGATGGTCTGAAGCCCGGCCAGCAATCCGATGGTAAAGAATGGGACTCCCCTCCACACGTTGGCTACTATGAGGGAAAACCTGGCGTTCCACGGGTCGCCCAGAAAATCAATGAAGCCGCCAATGATGCCGAGTCTCATCAGGACCCATGAAATCCCGCTGAAGGTCGAATCATAGAGCCACCAGAAGCAGATGGCGCTCAGTGCCGTGGGAATGATCCAGGGCAAAAGAACGATGGCCCGCATAAGCCCCTTGCCCTTGAAATCACGGTTCAGGACCACTGCCAGGCCAATCCCCAGTATAGCCTTTAAGAAAACCGCCACGACCGTGTAGAGAAAGGTGTTGAAAACGGTTAGCCAGAACGTGGGATCTTTGGTGAGGCTGATGTAGTTCTCAAACCCGATATAGTGTCCCTCTCGGCCAACGAGCGTGTCGGTAACGCCGAGCCAGAGACCCAAGAGAAATGGATAAGCCAGAAACATCAAAAGGATGAGTTCGGCCGGGGCGACGAAGAGAAACCCCAGAAAGGTCGGGTTTTCACGGGCCTGGGAGAAGCCCTCCCGAAGCCTCGACCAACCCGAACTGCCCTCTATCCTAGCGATTGCATCCAATGGCCTATCTCCAGCTCACCTTGCTTTGACCATAATAAGAGGGCACCGGGGGCGCCGCCCCGTGCTTCGTTCAGGATCGGCACTACCCCCGGAAAGCCCTTAGAATTAACACCCAACACTACTTGTAGTACCTGGCAATGGCCTTTTCAGCACCATCGATGGCCCTATCCAGGGACATCCCCCTGGCGCAGTAGTTGGCAAAGAGGTCAACCACCACATACTCGGCCATGACTGCTGCCGATGCCGGGCCGATCGGGCCCTCATACCCGTTCCACAGCATGTTCCTGATGCATTCACGGTACGGGGTATGCTTGGGATCTTCGGTCCACACGGGCAGATCCCGATAGGCCTTGAGCCCCGGAGTGACATAGCCCCTCATGGCATTGGTCCATGGGGCACACTGAGGTTCCTCCAGCATGAACATCAGGTAATGTTTGGCCGCGTTCGGGAACCTGGTGTGCTTGAAGATGAAGGCCTGGTTGAACAGGTGCAGCTCGGTCGGGCGGCCTGCCGGTCCGATGGGTAGAGTGGCGTGGTATGTGTCCTCGGCGATCTTGGGGAACTTCGCCTTGGCTGCATAGTAGATGCTGATCCCGTTGTTGGTGACAGAGATCTGGTTCGCCAGATAGGCCTTGTTGTTGTGGGGATCGAGCCATGATGCCACACCGGCAATCATGGCATTGTCGTAGACGTCCTTTATGGCATCCAGGGCCATACGCGTCTCCTTGCTATTGATGGCCACGGAACCATCCTTGTTGACTGTTTTGGCTCCAAAAGACCACAGCCAGGTGTGGACCCAGTTGTTCCCGTCCCCGACTGCATGACCCATGGCAAAGCCCACGGGATGGCCAATCTTTTTGAGCTTCTTGCAGCACTTGATGAAGCCCTCCACGTCCGTGGGGAACTCGTCATAGCCGGCCTCATTGACCCAACTCTTTCGGTAGACGATCTCCTGGCCCGGTCCGCCCATGGGCACCCCAATCCATCTCCCCGTAGCAGGATTGATTCCGTACTTGAAACAGACATCCTCCCAGCCGCCGTACTTTTTGCCGAGGTATTCGGCTATATCCGTGACATCCACAAGCTTATCCGGATAGATGTGGGGGTCGTCGTGCCATCCGGAGACGAGATCGTGGCCCGCACCCACGGAGGCCTCCATAGCTGCCTTAGGCCGCACATCCTCCCAGGAGAGATACTCATTGATGACCTTGCCCCCGACAACCTCCTCCCACTTGCGGGAGTTTTTCTCCCACCACTCCCCGTCGGACTTGACAAAGGGGCTCCACCTGAGAACCCTGAGCACTGGATTCTTCTCTAAAGGCAGATATGGCGGGGACACGGCAGCAAAGGCCTTGCGTGCCAGGGGACCCAAAGAACCAGAGAGAATCGCTGCTCCAGCCAGACCAGTACCCGTGGTTTTGATAAAATCCCTTCTTGTTATCTTGTTATTTTTTCTTGCCATGGCATCTTACCTCCTTATCAATCAAATTAGTTGTTGTTATGACCAGGTCCTCCTGCCAACCATATTCACCTCCTTTCCACTATGAGTGCCCCAGCCTCGCGGAAGCCGCTGAAATCTACATGATGGTCAACATGTCAATGGGAGTTTCGATAAGGACGTGAGTTGCGAAAAGAGATCGGAATCTGCACTCAGCAGCAAGGGCGAGATCTGGCTACCATGTTAACAAGCTTAGTAGAATAAAGAAATTGGTGTCAAGAAAAAAGTGGGGTCCTTGGAATCCTTTCTCTATCCAGATCTACCTCACCCGTACGTACTAACTCGCAAAGAGAGGTATGTTCAGTATTAAACCCTCAGTGTTAACAGACGAAATCCGAGTCCCACCCTAAAATCCCACCTTAATTGTAGGCTGCTTGACACACAATACTCTCTCCTCTATACTCCCTTGAGCAAGAAGGGAACACGACAAGCGGGTTCACCTGTGTGAGTCAGGAATAGAAATTAGAAAGGAGAAGGAATGAAAACTGCCAAAGAGTATATTGATAGCATGAGAGAAATGAAGTTTGAACTCTATCTCTTTGGGGAGCGTGTTAAAAACCATGTGGATCACCCCATCATCAGGCCCACGGTGAATTGTGTTGCCGCCACGTATGAACTTGCCGAAAAACCCGAATATGAACCGCTGCTCACCGCCACCTCACATCTAATAGGAAAAAGAGTCAATCGCTTCTGCCATATTCACCAGAGTGTTGACGACCTGGTCAAGAAATCAAAGATGGGTCGCCTGTTGGGTGCCTATACGGGCTCGTGCTTTCAACGGTGCGTTGGTATGGATACCTTGAATGCCCTGTCCATGGTTACATATGACACAGACCAGAAGTATGGGACTGAATACAACAAACGGTTCTTGGACTATCTCAGGTACGTACAGGATGAAGACCTGGTCTGCTGTGGTGCTATGACAGATGCCAAGGCTGATAGAAGCCTTCGCCCTGCCGAGCAACCTGACCCGGACCAATACCTGCATGTAGTGGAGGAAAAATCAGATGGCATTCTGGTGAAGGGGGCCAAGCTTCACCAGACTGGGGCGGTAAATTCCCATGAGATAATTGTTATGCCTACCAGGGCAATGCGTAAAGAGGATAAGGATTACGCTATTACTTTTGCTGTGCCCAGCGATACCAACGGCATCATGTATATCTATGGACGACAATCATGCGATACCCGAAAGGTGGAAAAGGGAAACATAGATACCGGCAACATCCTCTATGGCGGGCAGGAATGTATGGTTGTCTTTGAAGATGTGTTCGTCCCCTGGGACCGTGTTTTTATGTACAAGGAGTGGGAATTTGCCGGTGATCTGGTTGAGAAGTTTGCTGCCTACCACCGTCAGAGTTACGCCTGCAAAGCAGGCATTGGTGATGTCCTGGTCGGCGCTACTCAGTTAATTGCTGAGTACCAGGGTACTGCCAAGGCTTCTCATATCAGGGACAGAATCCTTGAGATGATTCACCTCAATGAGACCTTGGCTTGCGGTAGCCTGACCTGCGCCCACGAGGGCCATAAGGAGCCCTCAGGAACTTACTTTGTCAATCCTCTGTGGGCAAATGTGGCTAAGCTCAATGTGACAAGATTTCCCTATGAGATCGCCAGACTTGCCCAAGAGGTCGCCGGCGGAATAATGGTAACCATGCCCTCAGAAAAAGACCTTCAATCCCCGAAAATAGGCAAGTATGTGGCTAAATACCTCAAAGGCGTGGAAGGGGTTTCCGTGGAGCATCGTATCCGTATACTGCGGCTGATTGAAAACATTGCCTTGGGTATGGGAGCGGTATGTTATTTAACCGAGTCCATGCACGGTGCTGGCTCGCCTCAAGCCCAGAAAATTATGATTGGGAGAACCGCCAATATCGATAGAATGAAAGGTGCTGCCAAGAGACTGTGCGGTATTAAAGATTAGTGCCGGTTAAGGCTCTATTGCGCACGGCATAACAAAAACACTGATTAAGGAGGGGAACTATGGATCTTGAATTAACTGAAGAGCAAAGGATAATTCAGCGCACAGTCCGGGATTTTGCCCAGAATGAGCTTGCGCCTGTAGCGGATGAATTAGACCAGGCAGAGGAGTTTCCATGGAAAATCTTCAAAAGGATGGCGGAACTCGGTCTCCTTGGTATGATTCTCCCGAGCGAGTATGGAGGCAGTGGCGCTGATGAACTCTCACTGACTATTGCCATAGAAGAAATTGCCAGGGCGTGTGCATCTAGTGCTGATATACTGGACAGCGCAGCAGTTATAGGTCCTCTGCCGATTTACCTCTGGGGCAGTGAGGAACAAAAACAAAGGTTCCTGCCGGCTTTAGCCAAAGGAGAACGAATAGCAAGCTATGCCGTAACCGAACCAGACGCCGGTAGTGACATCGGCAGCATCAAGGCAAAGGCCGTAAAAGAGGGTGACGACTATATCCTCAATGGGCAAAAGACATTCATAACGTGTGGCAATGTCTGTGATACGGTAATTGTGTTTGCTGGTATCCCTGAGTTGGCACCACGAGGCATGACCGCCTTTATCGTGGAGGAGGGAATGCCTGGTTTTTCAAGGGGCAAGAAATTTAAGAAACTGGGCATGCGTGCCGCGACTAATGCCGAGCTATTCTTTGAAGACTGCCGTGTACCCGTAGCCAATCGTCTCGGGGAAGAGGGAAAGGGTATGCGAATCGCACTTGCTACCCTTGACCACGGCCGAATAGGTATCGCCGCCCAAGCAGTGGGTATTGCCCAGGCGGTTCTGGACAAGTCTGTTGAGTATTCTAAAACACGTGTGCAGTTCGGTGCCCCTATTTCCAAAAACCAGGCAATTTCTTGGAAACTGGCGGATATGGCTACTGAGATCGAAGCGGCACGATTCCTCGTCTACAAAGCCGCTTACCTTGCTGACAAGGGCGAGCCCTTCTCCACCAATGCTGCCATGGCCAAGCTCTATGCCTCTGAGCTTGCAATGAAAGCCTCCACCTGGGGCATCCAGATATTTGGTGGCTATGGGTATATGATGGAATATCCCATGCAGCGCCACTTCCGCGATGCCAAACTGACTGAAATCTATGAAGGGACATCAGAGATTCAACGCCTGGTAATTTCCAGGGCCGTTCTTACAGAGGGAAAGGGGTAATGCCCCAGACGTCTTGATAAGGCAAGTCCTTGACAAATCGGTCAGGTTCTGAGACGGCTGCGAAGCAATCCCTGGCCCAGACCTGGCATGGCAAGTTGCGGTGATGCAAAGTGAGGCATTCATAATCAGTGAAAACAGTTGTATACCCACATCCCGTCGCGCCAGGGCAGGCTGGCCCGTACAGATACGGTGATGGAAAAACAGGCATTCACTGTCGGCAGAGGCAATCGCATATTCAAACCATGTCGCGCCAGGGCAGGCTTTTGGTGAGGGGATTGCTTTGTCGCTTCGGTCCTCGAAATGAGCTTTTGACCGCCTTGCGAAATTCGGGATGAATATCTGATAAATGCAGAATAGAAATGGAATCTCAAAGGCTTTATTGTAATGGTAGATATGCCATTTGATCCCTTAAAAAGGGCAAAACAGGTTGAAAAACTGGTAATGGAAGGTGTGGCAAGGAAATATTATAGATTCAGACCTGCAAAATATTATGGTGGCATAGCAACTGCCGATCTTGTCGGGTGTCCTTTTCTATGTGCCTATTGCTGGAATTATGGAAGGAATTTGTATCCAGAGATGAGTAGAGATAAATATTATTCACCAGATGAGGTTGCAAACAGGCTCCTGTATATAATTAAAAGAAAAGGATTCAATAGAGTAAGGTTAAGTGGTGCTGAACCAATCCTTGGCGAGCAATCCTTTCAACATCTCTATCAGGTTTTGAAAGAAATATATAAAACAAAGCCAGGGCTTGATTTTATTCTGGAAACGAATGGTCTGCTCCTCGGCTGCAAGCCGGGATTTGTTGGAAGGCTCTCTCAATTTGAAAGGCTTGAGGTCAGGGTTTCTCTAAAGGGTTTCGATGAGGGGAGTTTTGAGGGCATATCTGGCTCAGAAAGACGATTCTACGATCTCCCCATAAAAGGCCTAAGGAACTTGACTAGAAGAGGGATAAACGCCTGGCCTGCTATCATGTACGAGATCTTCGGACCTGGAGGTATTGAAAAGATTAGTCAGAAATTAAAGGAATATGAAATCAGGCCAGAAGAATTAGAGATAGAATATTTAGAACCTTATCCATTTGTGCTTGAAAACTTGGAAAAGCGCTCTATCTCATTACATACACAATAAAGAAATAGTTTTTTACCTGTCAGGGCCCTCTAAAATAGCTTTCTTTACTCGGCCCTTCTCTTATTTTCCCTCCATTATCTTGTAGTTTCTCTTCGCCAGATAACCTCCCAGTAATATCGAGGTCAAAATCACTAATGGTAAAGATGCCGACAATCTGATTGCTGTGAATTTTATCCCCATGAAAGATGCCTCAAATATCACCATCGGGATTCTACAGATAGCTGAAGCACCTATGTATGTAAAGATAACACTAAGTTTAGCCCCTTTGCTATAGAGGGAATAAGCAAGTGGAAAGGCCACATATAAACCACCGACTGTGGTTGCAGCAAGGAGTACCGCCCATACATATCCTCTGATGCCAGCCTCTTCACCGAAATGTCTTACAACCGTTTCTCTTTTTACCCATACCTCAAACAGACCTATTAAAATGAAGGCGCATGGTAGTAGCTTAAGCATATCTACCGAAAAGGAGACAAAATGATTACCAATCTCTTCCCCGGGACTGAACCCATATACAAAAGAAACGGCCACGAAAAGAACATAGCATGATATGCCGACTATCCTAATAGTATCCTTTCGCTTCATCAGAATATCTCCCCAAAGAAAATACCAGTCATTACAGCAACAATAAGAGCGATGAACAAACTTACTACATTCCTTACTATGGTTACGCGTGTCCCAAAATAGTCTTTTTCTATTGGATAGGTAAGAACCCCTACCATCATTAAAGTTGTTGTAAAAGCCGATAAAACCATGTATAGGACTCCCTTTTTCAATAGAATGCCACACAATGGAAAGGCAATAAAGCCAGGCATCAGTGTTATGGAGCCAAAAAAAGAAGCCAAGAGAACCCCAGCTAACATATTGTTGCTCCCAAGATAATTTGAGATAATCCTATCCGGGACAAGAAAAAGCACAATTGAGACAAGAATAAGCATCTCCAGAAAGGCGGGTAAGATATTTAGAAATCTCTTGAGAGATATCTTAACCGCTTCGAGCGTTTTCTTGCGGTTTGCAATGAAAGAGATTAACACTGCTAATCCCGTTGCTATATATAAATAGTACATCATCACTTACATACCTATCTGCTTTCATCCTATTACTACAATCTTTGGATCATTTTCCTTTTATCCTCTGTTGGGCGATGCTCCGGGCAAACCCCTCCCATTTACCTCTATTTTAGGAGCTCCTCTGCCTCTGATGGGGTTGTCAAAGGGTAAATGTCAAAACTTACGGGTACAATGTCTAACCATTGCGTCATAAGTCCATGAAGTTCATCATTCGAAGACGCATCAAAGACTACTACGGAGCCCCTGCCTACTCTGGGATAAAAGCAGAGTATTTTATTCTCTGATTTCAAATCCTTAATCCAAGACCTAAATGCTAATCTTGCATTTTTTATATCTTCGGGCCTGGAAGGATGCGGAGTACTTATCACTAGATATAACATGGCATACTACCTCCTTGATTTCCACACTGTGACATCTTTCTATGCGGCTTTGGGATCAGTGTGAACTGACCTCATCAAGCCTCATCCCTCCCTAAAAAAGTCCATCTCTTTGCATCCAGCCAAAAACATTTGGATCATAGAGGACTGGGTTTGGACAATTCATCCCTTCTTTCGGACCGAAAGAGTTCTAAGCCGGTTGATGGCACCGGCAAATTCCATCCCCCTGAACGCCGCGTAATCTCCTGCTGGCCTATGGCCGAGCACATCCAGGCCCTTCTCCGCTGTGGCTCTTAGTACAGCGCTGACTATCTGCCCCAGTGTTCTCCTTTCGTCCATATACTTCGTGGCATAATATATGGCATCCCCTATGGCCTTTGTCTGGCTTATATCAACCAATTGCTCCACAGCCCCAAGATCTATTGTGTGGGTACCAAAGACTATAGACTGGAGTCCCTTGGATGAGATCTTGACCTCTCTTCTGCCCTTGCTGGGGTCAAAACTTTGCGCAAGGGGTATCCGCTCGGTAACCCTTCCGAAATATTGTCCACCTTCAGGGCTGCGCCCAGCCCTATGCTTCTGCGCGATAGTATGGGCCTGGCGAGATAGGTCGTAGGGTTTGTACTCCACCATACAGATCACACGATCAGCAACGTCGAAGTAGTCTCCTGAGCCACCTATCGCCAAGATCGTCGAAACCCCGAGATCCTGGTAAAGTTGGCGGACTTTGTCTATGAAAGGAGTGATGGGTTCCTTGTCCTTGGAAACCAACTCCTGCATCCTTTGATCCCTTATCATGAAGTTCGTAGCTGAAGTGTCCTCATCTATTAGCAGCAGTTGGGCCCCTACCTCCAAGGCCTCAATGATATTGGCTGCCTGGGAGGTACTTCCGCTTGCATCCTCGGTGGAGAACGCCTGAGTGTCTTTACCAAAGGGGAGATTGGCTATAAAAGGAGAGATGTCTACCTTCTCGATGCGTCGACCGTCCTCTGCCCGGATCTTCACGGTATATGGGTTGGTGACAACCAACTCCCTTCCGTCTCCCGGTATGTGGTTATACACGCCCAGTTCCAAGGATCTGAGGAGCGTGGACTTGCCGTGGTATCCACCACCAACAATGAGGGTGACGCCTTTGGGTATACCCATCCCTGTGATGGTACCTCGGTTCGGCAACTCCACCTTCATTTTGAGGGATTCCGGGGTCTCAAAGGGCACTACCCTGCCCTCGGTAAGGGGACGTGGGTCTACCCCGGTGGCTCGAGGCAGGACTGCCCCGTCGGCCACGAAAGCCACCAGGCTCAAGTGATTCAACTGATCCCTCAAGAAGTCAGCGTCCTCAGCTGTCTCTATATGGTTGTGCAGTGTCTTCTCAGAAAGAGACTTGTAGAAAAGGGAAGCCTCGACGATCTGTGGAAGCTCTTCAGAGAACATAGACTCAGCGTGGCTTCCTGCAATTCTCCGCCCAAAGGCAGGAAGTCCCATCACGAATCTGGCCTCCACATATTCCCCTGTGACAAACACTGACGTTCGTTCCAAGATCTCCTGTCTCGGTCGATCTATCAGTATTATTCCGCTTTTTCCGGTTCCTCGGCTGCCCCTAGAGAACCTCCTTGAAGCGTCGAGGAACCTTCTGGTGATGAAGTCCCGCAGCGCCACCTCCCTGCTTTTATTGCGGTAGGTGTCCCTCGGGAATTCCGCTATTTTCTGGTGAACCAGCACCCGCACTTTGCTGGGCGAGGCAAAGGGATCCCCTTGTGCATGGTCCACAAAGAGCGTGTAGTACCCGTAGTCATATTCGCCCTCTATATCTTTATAGGCCTTGTATCCCCTGCCGTCTATCTTGTGCAATATCCTCTTCAAGTCGGCTGCAGTGCGCACGCCTTACCTCGTCTTTGTGGTTCTATTTTCAAGAAATTTATTGACATTTATAACGATCTTGGGACAAAAGGCTCTGGCAAAAGGAAGATTTGGCTAAAGCGCAGCCAAGCCAGATGCGCTCCGTTATACGCTGTTCTCGTTTTTTCTACCCCTTAGATATAACGCCTTTGTCTTATCTCCTAAAAGTTGCACTTTTTCTACTTTGAAATCTACATTTTCTACAAAGGAGGCAAGTTCATCAGGAGATAATTTGTTTCGAGCATAACGCGGTGGCACGCCCCACTTCTTGAGATATCTGATACCTAATTTCATCTTTTCAAACCAGTTCATACTGTAAACTGTAAAGTCTACAATGAGCAATAATCCTCCGTTTCTTAAAATTTGATGACTTTCTTGGAGAACCTTTGTGGGATTTATTACCACATGTATCAAATTAGCCATAAAAACGGTATCAAATCTTCTCGATGGAAAAGATGTATCTTCACAATTAGCCTTTTGGATAGTTATGTTTTGGTATTCTTTCAATTGTATTCTTGCCACTTCCAGCATCTCATCTGAAAGGTCTGTGGCAATAATATGTGTTGCATTTCTGGCTATCGCTTTAGTGAAATATCCTGTTCCACATCCAAATTCTATGACCTCTCCAAGATCACGCTCCTCAGATAGTCTCTTAATAATTGCTTGGAGGATTGTCTTTCCAACAACATACCCTTGATCCTCATCATAAGTATGAACAGATTTGCTCCAATATCTCTTTTCATGTTCTATCATGTTCTTCGGCATCATTTGATTTATCTAACCCAATGGGATAGGCTGCTATAGAGTCGAAACAACCGTAAAAACCGCCAGAAAGAGTGGATTGCCAAATGCCCCAGAAACCAGGGCTACAGATTACGCCTTTGATCGCCTTTTCATCAGCCCCTATCCAGTGTCTGTGGCCCCTCGCCGTGCTCCCGCAATAGAGGCGAATCAACCCCTGTCACACCCACCAAGTCCGCACCAATGGCCTGAACTTGCTCTTTCAGTTCAACTGCGGATAGCATAATAATCCCTCCTTTCTTTAAGATAGGCAATTTCGTATAATACTATCGATTGGATACGGAACAGGGCGTAGGGAAATTCCGGGTATAATCTGGTCGAACAAAGCTGCTTCGAAATGGTGGGATGGAATTGGTGCAATTTCTTGTCTAGCTCGAATGCGCTTCCAACAACTCCTTAGCCTTGATTACCAGATTTTCAACAGAAAAACCAAACTTTTCAAAAAGAACCTTTTCTGGCGCTGAGTGGCCAAAAGATTGCATGGATACTATCTCCCCTTCAAGACCAACAAAACCTCTCCACCCCAAGGGAGAACCTGCCTCTATTGCGAGTCTTTTCTTAATATAGGGTGGAAGGACATGATCTCTGTATTCTTTAGTCTGTCTGTTAAAGATCTCCCAGCTTGGCAGACTTACCACCCTTGACCTGATCCCTTGTGTGTTTAGTTCTTCATAGGCTTCGATTGCCAAATACAGCTCTGAGCCAGTTCCTATAAGTATTATTTCGGGGCTCCCCTCCTCTACATCTGCTACGATATATCCGCCTCTTGTAAGCCCGACTGCATCAGCATATCTCTTCCTATCAATTACAGGAAGTTTCTGCCTGCTCAGGATAAGGGCCGTTGGACCCGTAGTATTCTGCAGGGCCATTTTCCATGCGTGGATCGTTTCATTTGCATCAGCAGGCCTGATAACCGTCAGATTCGGGATAGCCCTCAAGGTTGCAAGCTGTTCGATCGGCTGGTGCGTGGGGCCATCCTCCCCTACCCCAATGGAGTCATGACTGAAGATATAGATTACATGCAAACTCATCATAGCCGCCATACGTATTGCAGGCCGCATATAATCCGAAAAGACAAGGAATGTCCCTCCGTAAGGGATCAATTTACTTAAGGCCAAGCCATTAAATATCGCACCCATAACATGTTCTCTCACTCCAAAATGGATATTTCTGCCTCCCCTATCCTCATGAAACTCCCCTAGTGAGGGAATATATGTTCTAATGGATGGCCCAAGGTCCGCCGATCCGCCTATTAAAGAGAAGATCTTGGGTGTTATGGATGATAAGATTCTCCCTGAGGCATGGCGTGTGGCTATAGGGCCATCTTCTGGTAGAAACTCAGATACATCATCCTCCCACCCATCTGGGAAGGCGCACTTCATGATCTGCTCCCACAACTCAGCCATTTCAGGATACTCTTTTGAATATCGTTCAAAAACTGAGTTCCATTCTGCCTCTAGTCTTTCGCCCTTTTCTTTTGACGTGCGAAATCTCCTAAGGACCACCTCAGGTATATAGAATGACCCATCCTCTGGCCAGCCAAAGCGCTCTTTCACTAACCTTACCTCCTCTTTTCCTAATGGAGCGCCATGGGCATCAGCAGTATCCTGTTTGTTTGGGGATCCGTATCCGATACGGGTCCTTGCGATAACCAATGAAGGTTTATTCTGCTCTCTTTTGGCCTCCTCAATTGCCCTGGCAATATCTTCCAAATCATAGCCATCTACCTTTTGAACATGCCAGTTTTGGGCCTCAAACCTTACTCTGATGTCCTCTGTAAAGGTCAATTCTGTAGAACCCTCAATAGAGATTCTATTATCAAGATATAGATAGATAATTCTCCCCAGATTTAGATGACCAGCTAAAGACCCAGCCTCATAAGATAATCCTTCCATGAGGTCTCCATCGCTGACTACTCCATATATGTTATAGGTAAACAGGTTAAAGTCAGGCTTGTTGAAGTGATGAGCGAGATATTCAGCAGCAATGGCCATACCAACGCCTGTTGCAAACCCCTGTGCCAGAGGACCTGTTGTTGTCTCAACTCCAGAGGTTCGGCCATATTCTGGATGACCTGGGGTCAGGCTTTCCCATTGCCTAAATCTCTTTATTTCGTCCAAAGAAAGATCATAGCCTGTGAGGTGCAGAAGGGCATAGAGAAGCATGGAGCCGTGCCCAGCGGAGAGAATAAACCTGTCCCTGTTTGGCCATTGGGGATTCGAGGGATTATGCCTTAAGAATCGGGTCCACAACACATAGGCTACAGCTGCCGCACCCATAGGCATCCCAGGATGACCTGAATTTGCCTTTTCTATAGCGTCCACAGAAAGCATTCTTATGGTATTAATACAGAGCTCATCCAAATCAGGCTTTAGCACTCTTTTCCCCATTAATTCCTCCTTTCAATATTTGGCAGTGACCGGGCTGTCAAATGCAAAGATTTTCGGACCCTCCAGCCCATTGTATCCTAATATGCTTTCTTGTTATTCTAGATAATGGCTTCGCTTGCCCCGGAGCAGGGATCGACTCGCACTCTCTAGTATTCTTGGTTAAGAAATTTTTAAATTTTCATAACTCTCCTATCATTTTATAAGGATATTTTCAAACCTTTACCCACGATTGGATTTGAAGAAGGGATATATTGCATATGAAGGCTTCTCGTTATTCTCGATCTTGGCAGGGGTAGATGGGATAAGGCTCGAAGACCTCTTTCCTTTGCTCTTTCTTGGACAAAAGCTTCAACCGGGAGAGCTATTGCTTGGCCTGGTTTGCCACGGCCTCAGCAGCCTTTTTTGCAGCCTCAGGGTCTCCTAAATAGTAGTGGTTAATTGCTTTCAGATCATTATCCAATTCGTATACTAGGGGAATACCCGTTGGGATGTTGAGACTAACAATCTCCTCCTTGGGGATATTGTCCAGGTACATGACCAGTGCACGCAAGCTGTTTCCATGGGCTACAATCAAAACCTTCTTCCATTTTTTGAGAGTTGGGACAATTGTATTATGCCAGTACGGCAAGAAGCGTTCGACTGTATCCTTTAAGCATTCGGCTAAGGGGATATCCTTTTCCTCAAGGTCTGCATATCTGGGGTCTTTTCCTGGATATCCACTGTCACTTCTATCCAGTTCAGGTGGCCTAATATCATAGCTCCGTCGCCACAGAAGAACCTGATCAGCTCCGTGTTTGGCAGCGATTTCTGACTTATTCAGCCCCTGCAAGGCGCCGTAGTGTCTCTCGTTAAGCCTCCAGCTCCTGTATACCGGGATCCACATTAAATCCATCTCCTCCAAGATAATCCACAGCGTCTGGATAGCCCGTTTAAGAACGGAAGTATAGGCAATATCAAAGGTATAATTCCCTTCTAATAGCAGTCTGGCAGCAGACTTAGCCTCTTCTATACCTAAATCGGAAAGGCCCACATCTATCCATCCGGTAAACCTGTTTTCAAGGTTCCATGTGCTCTGACCATGTCTGACAAGGGCTAATTTAATCATATTTAGACACCCCGTTACCTATATCCTCTCAGGACAGTAACTATTCCCACCTATGAAAAGAGAAATCTTCCTCGATTAAATATAGCAGCTCTAACTCATATTTTCAAATCTATTGAAGACAAATGAGTCAAGAACATCCCTATAGAAGGGATCGCTTAATTTTGACCCCAAAATTGTCGGAGTTCTTACAGAATGGTTTTTATTCTCCAGGCCGATCATCTCGCTATCGTTGCGTACATAGATACCCCAGATTCTTATGGGGTTGCTCAATCATGAAATTTCCCAGATCACAAATGCCCCAAAAGGGGCCATAGTTCAACCTGATTTTTCGCTCTCAATAAATTAAGCAAAAAAGATTATCCCTGCCTGGCCAGTGAAATACGGAGCTTATTTAACTACACTGTCCTCGGTGAGCTCGAGCCACTGAAAGCAGTGGACAGATGACCCTTTCAGTTGACATCAAAAAAACTAGATGATAGAAACAAAATTGGAAGTGGAAAGCTCACTGGTGGGGCTCCCGGACTTCAAATCCGGTGAAGCGTTTTGACAGAGCGCTTGGTGGGTTCGATTCCCATGCACTTCCGCCATAATGATCTCAAAGACCTAGCCGTTGTTGGGTAATCTTTTTTTGTCTATTTCATGGATCTTGTGGATTCTGCCCAGATGTTGAGAAACAAAGGCAAGTATGTAAAGTCTGACCCCAAGTTCTTTATTGATAAACTGAAGAAAATGAGACTGATGAAAGGCCAGAGTTTACGAGCAGTGAGTGACTTACCCAAAGAATTTTTAAAAGTTTTCTCGAAAGTTCACTTGGAACGAAAGCGTGCTGACTTTCCCTCTAAGATCTTCTTGAGGTTATCACTAAATCCATAAGGATATGAAGAAAACACATCAGAAAGCCTCTCCTCCAATTTATGAAGAATCATATCTGCACTTGGACTGCTCAGACCTGAAAGCCAATTAGATTGTCTTCTAATTTTACTTCTCATTTTCATCTTTTCCATCTTACCAAGTTTTGGTATAAGGTTAATCCCATCCTCGAGCATCTGAAGTATTTCTCTTACATCACCTGGATTTAGGCGGGCCATGACTAACCTCCATGAATCTAACTGATTGTTGTTTTTATGTGGGAATCTCTTTTACGCAGCGAAACCCAAGCCAATGGGCTCCGTTGATGGGGTCCTCAGGGGTCCAACGACAGGTGACTCTCACAAATGTTGCGGAGCCCAAAAAGCATCCCCCACGCATAGGCAAGAGCTCCCCTCGCCATTGGCCCTCGCACATCTCCCATACATTGCCGCATATATCGTAACACCCATATGGGCTCATCCCTTCATCGAAGAGGGAGATTTCTGATGTGCGCTCAAGACCGTATTCTCTCGAATTACATCTGCCAGGAAGGAATTCGTGTCCCCATGCCCACAAACGGCTATCAGTTCCACGGCCAGCCTTTTCCCACTGAGCCTCCGTAGGTAGGGATTTCCCCGCCCACTTGGCATAAGTCCTTGCATCGTTCCAGCCAACAAAAACGACGGGTTGCATAGGCTGACTCCATGAGGGCTGATTCCAGAACAAGGGCTCTCGATGCCCTGTCTCTTCGACAAATTTGCGATACTGGTAGTTGGTCACTGGATATCTATCAATATAGTATGCCTCAAGATACACGCTGCGGGCGGGTATTTCTGTTGCAAATATGGGGTTCTTCCTCTTATCCAACAGTACTATCTGGCGAAGTTCTTCTTGGGTTATCCCCATGGTAAATGGACCTTCGGGCACCAACACCATCTCAGCCCCATCTAACGGGCACACGATGTTCTCAGGAAAAGGTCCAGAGCCCAGCTCCATGCTTATATCCCAGTGGTTTTCCAATGTAGAGATCCTTTAAGCTATTTCCCTCATGAGGATTGAGTTCAACTTCTAAGATGAGATTACATAAATCGAGACGCTCTTAAAAAAATCAGGTAGATTCTTTAACCTTGGCAAAGTAGCAAAAAACCAGGTGCAGCTAAAAGGTGATTTTGCCTGTTTTCCACCGAATCCATTCTATTTTAGATAGTAGGCAAGGATTTGTCAATGATTCCATCATTTGAGTTGTTTTCCAAAACTTTTTGCAATATAATTCAGTTCATCTAAAGGGGGTTCGCAATATAGCATGAAGCATAATCGCTGATGCTATCAACCAAATAACAGGACTGCATTTCTCATTACGGGAGGTGGGTACTGTTTTTTAGGAGGTTATATGCCTATCAAAAAATCGTTCATAATACTCTCTATTCTAATCATCTTCCTTTTGGCACTCTCCGCCCAGTTAATGGCCGGTCAGTTCAAGGTCACCAGGGTCTATGACGGCGATACCATAATGGCCGAAGGCCATGATATTGTCATCTATGTCCTGTTGGCTGGAATTGATGCGCCTGAGATTGGTTCACGAAAGCAGCAACGACAACAACCCTATGGACAAGAGGCAAAGAAATATTTAGAAAATGTAATCCTCAACAAGATTGCTGATATTAAAGGTTATGGCATTGGCCTTTATCCCTATAATCATCTCATTGGGGAAATCTATGTGGAGGATAAAAATATTAATATAGAGATGATCAAGGAGGGTTTTGCTGAGGTATGCACCGAAAGGCCCCCAGAGGGACTTAACATTACCCCATATCTTGAAGCTGAAAGGGAAGCGAAGGCGGCCGGGCGGGGCATGTGGAGCTTAGGAGATAAGTATATGAGCCCAGCACAGTGGCGTAAGATACACAAAGGGGGATAATCGTGGCCAATCGAATCTGTGCGGCATTTCTACAAAATGCTGGTCATTACGATAACTGCCGTTGTGTTGTATCTCTAAGCACTTAGGTTCACCCTGTTCAGGAACTCGGTCACGATCTTTTGCTTTAACGGACACTTACATACAGACCTTCCTTACCTGTTTCATATCCGTTTCACCAAGAAATACCTTTCTTATCCCGTCCTGCATCAGGGTTGTCATTCCCTCATCGATGGCCTG
>JGI2171J19970_10000029_pt1 | contig 52607 bp, 50 predicted proteins | sample DeeMarSWOR324_28_FD_19970 | JGI IMG/M metagenome (IMG submission 19970) | reverse complement strand
CAAATCAAAAACTCTTTTGGGAATGCCACTACCTGGTTAACGTTTTCAGGGACTTTTAACGAGAAAACTGGTGATACTTCTTTCCCTGTCGACTTGACTGGACATACAGTGGCGGGAAATGGAGTTTTACAGATTACTGGGTCAGCATCAGATGATACCTACCAAGAGAGTCATTACACCAATTGTCCATCCCAGGGGTGCGTGGTGTGCAGCTGGCTGTCTTCTGGCAGTGGCTGGTCAGGGAAGTACTTCACTGTCCACTGGTCATGTTTTGTTCATGGCGAATATGATGAAGGATACCAATCAATCGGTCCCTTTACCCATTATCCTGGCACTTTAGGGTATCAGAGCTACACTAAAAATCCTGGATTTGGCCAATCTTCCACTTCCTTTACGGTGACCACCAACTGGAAGGCTTACCCGGTACAAGTAAAATACAATTTTGATAATTCTGATTGGATAACAATAACATCCAACTTGAAGAATACTACAGCAAATATTTCTGTTCCCATTACTGATGGATCACATACACTGTACTTTTCCGAATCTTCTTCTCAGAAAACCAAGTTCTCGTGGTCTCTGTACGTCCCTGTGGACAATACCCCAGATAGTTATTCCGCCAGCATGACCTACGACACCTATGGGAATGTCACTTCTGTCACTGATTCTGAGTCCAACACTGCTACCTTCACCTACTCTTCTACCTACTCTTACGCATACCTTACAGAAATCTCGTACACAGTTGGCCAGGATACTATCACCACCAAGGCGACCTACGACTCCAACAGGGGATGGATGACCTCGTTGCAGGAACCTAAAGGAGTGGCAGGTTCAGGATATGATTATTTGTACACGTATGATCTTTTAGGAAGGATCACCAAAAAGGAATTCCCGCTGTTGCCAGGTCAGTCCCAGAGATCATACGTGGAAGCCATCTACGATGATACCAACAGGAAAACTACTATCATTGATCAGCTGAGGCACTACATAACCCGCCACTATGATAAACTGGGAAGGTTAACTGATATTAAGTGGTATACTGGTCAATACGGATCTGGTACACTGTATGCCACCATGCCCATCACGTATGAGTATAATGATATGGTAAAAACAGTAAAAGATCCTGGAAATGACCAATTCACCTATGCTTATGACTTTTTGGGTCGCTATACTCAGATTCTGTATCCAGATTCGACTTCAATCTCCTACTTGTATGATGATACCAACAATAAAGTAACCTATACTAATGGACGTAGTTACGATAGAATCTACTGGTATGATTGGCTATCCAGATTGACAAAAGTGGAAGAAGAGTATCAACCTGACTCATATGCTGTTACCACCTACCAGTATGATGAAATTGGTCACTTAACCTCCTTCACAGATGCTGAAAGCCACACCACAAGTTACACGTATGCCTCTCTGTTTGGGTCGACACGGATCACCTACCCTGATTCTGAGTATGAGGAATTTGAATACGACAACATAGGTAATGTCACATCGTTCACCGATTGTAATGGCAATGAAGTTGTATACACCTACGATGATATATACAGGGTAACGCAGGTTCAGTACGAAGATCAATCCAAAATTACCTTCGTCTATGACTTAAATTCAAACAGGACAAAAATGGAAGATGATGCCCCCAGCACAGGCGATTACACAGAGTATTCTTATGACTACTGGAACAGGTTAATCACCAAGACAAGACACATCTCCCAAGATACGTATACAATCTCCTACCAGTACGATGTAGCTAACAGACTGACCAAGCTCACCTACCCTGACAGTATGCAGATTTTGTACTCTTACGATGATCTGAATCGCATGACAGAGATCAAGCGATACGTTGATGGTTCAAATGATGAAATATTAATGGATAATGTCCAGTACGACACAGAAAGCTTACTCACCCAATTGGATTACGGGAATGATTTGAGAGCTACGTTCACCTACGATGCAAGAGGCAGAGTTTCAACTATTGATGTCAAGGACGGTGAAACATCCTATTTGGACCTGGATTTCACCTACGACAGTAACAGTAACATCACTCAATTAATAAATGGCTGGAGAGACACCAGCTCCACCTGGCATTCAGACACTGAATCCTATTATTACGATGGTCTAGACAGACTGACCTCTGCCAGCTGTACCTCCTGGTCCCACACCTATTCGTACGACAAGGTAGGTAACAGAACAGCCATAGATTCAGTCACCTACACCGTTAACACGGTCAACGAAGTTACCGCCTTAAGTGATGGCACTTCCTTCACCTACGATTCAAATGGGAACAGAACACAAAAAACCAAAGGGTCTGATACCTGGGTGTACACTTACGATTACGCCAACAGGCTAACGGAAGTGGAAAAGAATTCTGAAACACTGGGAGAATACATCTACAATGGTGATGGCAAGAGAATCCAAGTAACAGAATCCAGTGAAACCACCACTTACATCTACTCTGGTTCAAAGGTTCTGTACGAAGAAAACACCAACGGGACAGCTTCCTACATCTACGGGCCTGTAGGAAGACTGGCCAAGAGGACGACAGTTCAGAGTGAATCCCACCTCTTCTACTACCACACTGATCACCTGGGGTCTACCAGATTAACTACTGATGAATCAAAAAACGTGGTCACAGATGCAACTTACCACCCCTTCGGTGAAACATCACTAAATGGTGAAGAAGAATCCTCCCTTTACAATGGGAAGCAAAAAGATTCAACAGGCCTTTACTATTACGGTGCTCGATACTACGATCCAGAAACTGGCAGATTCATCACAAGAGATATTGCACCTGCTCGAATTGCCATTCCACAAACTTTGAACCGGTACACCTACTGCCTGAATAACCCCTTAAAGTACAGAGACCCTGATGGCCGTGAGCAAGCAGGTGCACTCGTTGGTAACAGTGATTACCCAGGTCAGAAACTCTCTGCTCAAGACGATTGGATCTATGTAACATGGTCATGGAATCCAAGTTTCATTGGAACCTGGCAGGAAACTGGAAATCCAGCGTGTCTTATTGCCATGTTTCTTCTGTGTGGAATAGCGCTCGCCCCTTTTGCTGCTGCCGCTGGAGTAGCTGAGGGAATAGCTTCATTTGGTGCAAAAGCTGTTTCTCTTGCATATAGTGTACTACAAAAAGCTTACATCGCACTCAAAGCCATAAGAACTGCAGGTATTTTAGCAGATTTAAAGATAGAAGGTACCCTCAAACTACAGACATTGAGGAATATTTTGGATTTACTTGAACACCTTGAAGGATTCTTGGATCAAGTGGCAGCGTTTGAGATATCAGTTGGTATGACAGATAGCCTTGATCTTGTTCTCATGGTAACATTTTTAAATGCAAAAGGAGAAAAAATCTGTGGATCTGTTGCCTTCAGTAATGGAGACCGCTACAGCTGGAAACTAGTGGATGGAGTATACTATGTACTCATTGATGGAGAATGGGTTCCAGTAGATGATCCCGATTGGAAACCTGGAGATGAACTACCATCGGAGTGTGAATGTTAGTATGTCAGAAGAGAGCTATTTCAAGGAAGTCAGAAAAGGTACTTTCATTATAGGATGGATTCCCTTTTTGGTAACATACATCTTATGTGGTTTTCTTGGTTGTCTCCTTATTGTCCTAGCTCTTTGTATTCTTTTTAGAAATTTTGCAATAGGTGAGTATCTATTTGGTGGATCTTTTCTCAAGGACTATAGTTTGCCTGTGCTAGGAGTTTTTATTCTTGGTCTTTGGGAAGGACGTAAAACATACCGTCTAGTAAAGAAAGAACCTTTTGCATCAATAAGTCATGACAAACTCCTTCTTAATTTTGGGAAAGATTCTTTTTTGTGGGATCGTATACAATCAGTAAATCTAGAAGGAGAAAGAAAACTAACCGTCATATCTGATGACAAAGATACATCTATGAAACAGGTAAGTGATCTCAAATGGTTTCCAAAGAAGAAAGAGTTTATCCATAATTTGAAGGATAACTGTACTGAAAGAAACATACCCTATGCGGAAACTGAAATGACTCTGTCTTCACGAATTGGCCTGTTCTTTAGGGTTATAGGAAGACAAACAGTATGAAAAGAGATTTTTGGTGACTTAGAATGATAGTTTTAGTCTTACATTTTTTCGGCATTTCTTGTCAGTGTGTCATCATCACATATCCTAGGCTAAAAAATCTAACGCAGTGCATCTATTCGTTAAGTAGGGATCTCTCAAAACCAAAAAAGAAACCCTCATAAATCCCTATAATTTGAAGGAAACAAAGGTCAATAGTAAGGTATTGGTAAATTGTTGATAGACCAACACTGACAATAGTGCCAGTACCAGATCAAGCATTTGGACATCCTTGTTACACGTGTAACATGTCACATGTAATATATCATTATCCTGTTCTGGAATTATGCTGGATAGGTTTTCCTTGTGGAAAACTGAATAATCATTCTGAATTTCTTACAGCCTCCTCCATGAATTTCCCAAATCCTGGCACATTGACCATCCTGCTCAACAATTCTTCCATTTTAGTCATTTTTTCTCTCAGTTCTTCAAGCTCCTTTTGAGCTGCCTGATCTGCATGGAACCGCTTGACTGTATCTGCCATTAATGACTCCTTGAGAGCATGCGAACACCACACACAGAAGTTCTTATCTTGTGGGTTTTCCTTCCCACATTGTGGGCATATTTGAATGTCCCTCACTTTTTTGGATTTGGAATTTATTAGAGTCTCTAAGTAATCCTGTGGTCTCAACTTGTTGTACACCTGGGTAGGCATCTTACTCCCAGGTTTCCACCCAAACCCAGCACACAAAAGCTCCCTGTTCACACCTTTGAACCGATTAAATGCTGTACGCCTCAACATGTAGGTACTGATATTCTTTTCTAATCCTGCCTGTTTTCCAAGTCTTCTAAAGACCCTGCTTAATGAGTACGGATCCAAGTGTTTCCTTCCTTTCTTTTCATCGTACCACAAAGGATAATCAGGATCATCAGGATACCCCGGGTGTGCATTCAGATACTGCATCAAAGATGTATATGCATTTAAAGCACAATCTAAAAAGGTAGGGTCCTGTATGACACTCTCAGTGGTCAAGGGAATTGGAACAGGTCTATAGATCGTTTTTGTCTGAGGAATGTTCACCACAATGTACTCATCATTTATTTCCACGTCTTTCACTTTCAATTTGACACTTTCAGAAGGTCGTGGTCCCCACAACAAATGGAAATCCAACACGGCTAGATCTCGTGGATCATCTTTTGCTGCCTTTCTCAATTTGGTGATCTCTTCGTCAGTTAACAAATCGTGAATTGTTACAGGTGACACATACGTACCTGATCGTATCTTCTCTGCTCGTGGATCATGCTTATTCCCTGATTCCCACCTCAAAAATGCTTTCAATTTACATCTTTTACCATGGAGAGTAGCTTTTCCGTACTTTTCCTGCCATTCGCCAAGTAAGGGGACCAAATCGTCATACGTGATTTCAGAGAAGGGTTTCTGAATTCTTGGAACTATTGAATTCAAAAGATCAAGGTATGAGCACACAGTATTTTTGGGGTTCGCATAGTTTGCATATCGCTCTTTTATGAATTTATCAAAAACTTCTATCTGTTCATCTGTCCACCCATATTTCTCATAACTCTTTTCTACTCTTTTGCGTATCTCTTCAGACCTCATAATCACGGTAAACCGCCCTTCTTTATAAAGGTTTCGGATAGGATTTGGACAAAATGGTATAAGCCCCGGAAGGGATTTGAACCCTCGATCTGCCGCTTACGAGGCGGCCGCTCTACCAACTAAGCTACCGAGGCTTACATTAATTCTGATTCTAGCCATATAAANNTATCTCAATCTACATCTCCCAGAACCACTTCCCATTCTTCTGCAGAACTTTCCNNTCCACCAAAATCTTACCATTCTTCATAGACTTCACAATATCCACATGGATTGCACTCTCATTCACACCATTACATGCCTTGTACGCATTGCCCAGAGCAAGATGGATCGTATCTCCAATTTTCTCATCAAATAATATATTCCTGGTAAAGGTAGTAATCCCTCTGTTGGTCCCAATACCCAGTTCACCCAATCTCTCAGAACCCTCGTCCGTCCCTATCAACTTCTTCAGAAACTCCCCATTGCGAGAAGCTGAACTCTCAACGACCACGCCCTTTTCAAAGGTTAACCGCACATTCTCCATCAAAACACCTGAATACACCAGCGGTATATCAAAATAGATGTATCCTTCTGTAGAATCATCCACAGGAGCAGTAAACACCTCCCCAGAGGGCATATTGTGCTTCCCTATAGAGGCTACTGCCACTCTCCCCTCAATAGACATGGTTAGCTCTGTTTCCTCCCCTTCAATCACCACATGGTTCCCTCTGTCAATAACCTCTTTCACTCTGTACATGACTTCAGCCTCTTTTTCCCAGTCCCTGATAATGGCACCATACACAAAGTCTGCATACTCCTGTAGAGACATTCCTGCTTCCTGAGCCAGTGCACACGTAGGAGTTACAGTACCGCACCATCTTTTCGTTAGAACTTCCTGCTTTATAGGTTTCTGCATTAATTGGTACTTCACAAACTTATCGGGGGAAACATTTCCCAGAGCTCTCGTATTTGCTGTGGATTGTATCTTAATGTAGACATCGGTTTTTTTAACCATCTCAAAGTAATGATCTGGAAAGTTATCCACATACTCATCAGGAACCACATCAAGAAAAGCTCTCTCAGTCTCAGGGGATCGCTGTACAATCACGGTAGTTCCCCCTTTCTTGGCCACCTCTTTCACGATCTCACGCGAGAGCTCCTGTCCGTAATCCTCCACAATTACCATGACGTGGTCTCCCTTTTTTACCTCACAAGAGTAATCTACGATGATTTTTGCATGTTCTGTAATTCGTGGATCCATTGGTTCACCTGCTTCAGGTTTATTTATCCTCTTAAAAAGGTATGCCCACGTAGAGGTTGTCAAATCTTGAGAGGATGATGCTGTTACACGTGTAACATTGGGTTACTTATCTATTGTTTGCATATTATTGACAAAAAGAAATTCATGAACTCAGAGAGGTTCCATTTACCTAATAGAGGTATACTTTAAAGAATTCTTTCAACATCACCAGAAATTCTTTTCCAATCATTGTCATTACCTATGCCATACTTCGTATGACCACCCCACTAAGAGGGTTTAAATGGTTTAAAAATTTAGAAATCAATATCTTCATCAAAAATAATGGAACAACCAAAACTCAGCAAATTGTTACACGTGTAACACTGAACCCACCAACGGCCTTCAAGAAGAAACCTTTATCTGCTCAACAACTGATCACCACCATGCATCCCAGGCACCTTTCCATACTCCTCATCTGTTTCCTCTCCTTCATACTGGTATTCCAGAGCTCGGCCAAACACGATCTCCCCCTATCCTGGGATGTCTGGTATCACTTGCGCATTTCACGACAATTCAGCACTGGAGAATTTACATGGGATTCCGGTTCTTTCGGACCAGAAGGAAGATCCCACAGCTACCCTCCCGTATTTCACGTGATGACTGCTCTCATATACACTGCTGGTATCCCTCTGGAAGAGATAGCTCGATTTTTACCCCCCTTTCTCTTCGTTTTAACCATATTTTCTTTTTACATACTGGTAAAGGAAGTTTTGAACGAAAAAATTGCGTTAATAGCCTGTTTGTTCGCCACAGTGTCCCCCATTATACTAGATAGAGCCATGTCTTACACACCAGAAGCGCTCTCTTTCATTCTGTTCAATTTAGGATTAACGTTCTTCTGGAAAGGCAACTGGAAAATGACTGGTCTTCTGGGCGGGTTACTCGTTCTTACCCACGGGATAACCAGTGCAGCCTTTTTTTCCATTCTAGTGCTCTACACGTTCTTCTCTCTTTTAGTGTTAAAAGAAAATTACTTAAAAAACCTCTTTTTAGTCATTATACTGTCCGCATTTATTGCTTCTATCTGGGCTCTCCAAGGTATACCTGCCTTCGTACCTTACGGAGGTAAAGAACCCCTCCAACTGTACCCTCAGAAACTGGGATGGATACAGTGTTTACTAGCCTTTTTAGGGTTAACACATATATCTAAAGATAAAAAGAGCATATTTGTGCTTTCTTTTGCAGGAACTCTCTTTTTGCTGTCACAGAATCCAGTATCCCTCCCGTATCGATTCATAGAATTTTTGGCCTTTCCCGTGTGCATGTTGGCAGGTGCAGGATTGTACCACTTAAAGAATCGAAAGTATTTCACTGCCATCTTTTTACTCTTTGTGCTCTCGTTCGCTCAAGGATACTGGTATACTGAAAAATACAATCCAGTGGTGACCCACGAAGAGGAGGCAGCCTTCCACTGGTTGAACACCAATTCTGTCAAAGGATGCACTATCATGTCTGAATGGAGGACAGCTCCTGTACTAGCTTTTTTCTCTGGAAAAGCCCCTGTCAAGGGAGCATATCAGTTCGGAGCCCCCCAAATTAGAGAGAGAACAGAAGACACCCTTTTATTTTATACCGAGTATCCTGAATACCTGGTTTCAAAATATGATATCTCCCACGTGTACTACGGGTTAGAAGAGAAAAAATATGCGTATACTGAACCTCCCTTCGACAAAGTGTACTCCTCGCTGCACACTGGGAGTTATCTGATTTACCATCAACCTACTCTGCCCACACCTTTTTGAGGACTCGCACTGCATTCTGACCGATGACTTTCTCAATTTCTTCATCTGAATACCCATACTTCACCAGCCACCTTATAATGTTCCAGGAGGCCTCTGTTGGATTTTCCATGCCCTTGACATATTCTACTTCTTCATGGTGCGTGAATGCTTGTTGTATGGATAAATGCTCAACAAATGCGTGATGAAGTGCTACATGGATCACCATATAATGTGTCTGGACCAAATCCAACGTGGTCAATACCAACAAGCTCTTGTGTGTACTCGAAATGTTCCATAACAGATTCTATAGTATGTTCTGGATGCCTTTCAGTGATAGTAGTATGGGGGGCTGCTTCAATTCCGATGACCCCACCTTTCTCTGCACATGCGTGTAAAACATCATCAGGTTTCAGTCGGTTGATGTCATTCAATGCTCTGGCCCCTGCATGGGTAATGAACACAGGAAGTCTGCTTGCCTCAATGGCGTCGAGAGATGTTACATCGCCGCAGTGCGATACATCAATTGCCATTCCTATTTTGTTCATTCTCTCCACTGCTTCGTGTCCAAAATAGGTTAGCCCTCCATCTTTCTCCTCTTTGAGACCAGAACCCAGTGCATTGGATTCACTGTATACTAACCCCATCATTTTTACTCCGAACCCATATAAAATGTCAATTCTGTCCACTTCATTCTCTATCATAGCACTTCCTTCTACCGTTGGTATTACTGCTATCCTCCCTTTGTTGTGGGCTTTGACAATATCTGCAACTTTTCTGCATTGGATGACAAAATCCTGGTGTGCTAAATCACACAATCGCATCCCTAGATCGTAAAGGACATCATTCCACTTCCATCCCCTTTTAGATGTTATGGTACAGATGCCATCCATCAAATTGTCAAAAACAGCGTCCAGGCACGATGTACTCAATCCTTTGTATGCGGTCACGTGTCTGCCTTCTCTGTTGTAGTCGAATACGTCGCCCATGTCGTCCGTTAAGGCCACAGGATGATCGTGGAGTGATACCACAATGTACTTTTCGGCAATGTCTGCTACTCGTTCTTCTTCAGACCGAGACAGGGGGACCTTGTAGGATTCTACTCTTTCTATTTCCTTTGCTAGGCTAAATTCTTTGTAGTCTTTTCCTTTTTCTAGATACTGATAGGCCTTGTATCCTGAATACTTTTTGTTCGTTCCCATTTTTTCACCTCTCTAATGGTTTAATTCTCTCCTTTCTTATACAGAGGTACTTTAGGAGCAGAATATGAGCTCTTTGTCTCATCACGTCTTTATCTCCTCTCCCAAATATATAGTTAGGGGAGGTGGGACTTAATAGTTAGTTTTTATAGGGGGGTAAAGGTATTGGATAAAGGAGGCATACCCTTTTAGCAACGTGTAATGTGAATAGCAAAATTTACCACCAATAGATTAATAAGGCTGTACGAAGACCCTCTCCCATGATTCCTGAATTCATTCAAGAATATTTTGTAGACCCCATAAAGTATGGTGAAGGATACAACTGGGTGAATACCTTAACCTATGGGTTGATTTTAATTGCAGCTTCCTATTTGGTGTACGCATATTTAAAGACACGGATTGCTATGGATCAGAAGTTTTACTACTCGGTCTCCACCTTCATTCTGGTAGGTGCTTCCGCCCGTGTGGTAAAGGATATGAACGTTTCGGAAAGTTATATTCTGGTTACCCCCTTGATTTTCTTCTTGATCTTTGGCATTACCTTTACTTCGCTGATCGTTACGGTAAGAATATGGAGGGAAAACTACTACAAGTATTTAGCAGCGATTGGTCTTGGATTATTTATCTTTATACTAGGAATACTCATAGCGAATGCACAAGCCTTCAATTACAAAGGGTTCATCTACATTGTGGTGGCTGCTGTTGCAGTTTCTGTCATCGTCTACTATGTATCCCGATTTTTGAACTTCAAATTTATCACAAAGAACAGTGAGATCATGGGAGGGCACATACTCGATGCCAGTGCTACCAGTTTTGGGTTGGCCATGTTCGGCTATTTCGAGCAGCACATGGTACCAGGATTGTTCATCAACTTATTCGGGACTCCCTTTGTGATGTTTCCGTTAAAAATTGCTGTAGTGGGAATAGCGTTATCTGCGGTGGAAGATGTAAAGGAAGAAGGTTACAAAACCTTTATCAAGCTAGTCATTTTAATATTGGGGGCTGCTCCTGGATTGCGGGATTTACTGCGAATCTTTTTCATGACTTAGGTGGGTTATGAAGGTTTTGGTTACCGGTGGGACTGGGTTCATTGGATCTCATCTAGTGGAAGCTTTACCAGGAGATATTGTGTGTCTAGTGAGAAAAACATCTGATACCACGCATTTAGAAAAATTAGGTGTAGAACTCGTGTACGGTGATTTAACAGATCCAGAATCGTTAAAAAGGGCAGCAAAGGATGCAGATATTGTGTATCATCTGGCTGCTTACTACACCTTTCACGGGATCTGGGAGAAATACTACACGACAAACGTTTTAGGGACGAGAAACCTTTTGGATGCTTGTGAATCTGTTGACCAGTTCATCTACTGTTCCACCACGGAGGTTGTAGGGCCGGTAAAGACCCCACCTGCAGATGAGACCCATCTGTTAAATCCTGTATACGATTACGGTAGGTCCAAGGTCATGGCAGAACAGCTCATCCAAGAAACAATCAAAGAGGGATTTCCTGCCACCATACTGCGGCCTGTAGGAGTGTATGGTCCTCGCTGTATCAATGATGTGTCATACTACTTCATGATGCACGTGGCCCACAATTCTGTACTAACAAAGTTCATTGTAGGTTCAGGTGAAACCCTGGTGGATTTCGTCTTCGTCAAGGATGTGGTCCAAGGATTTGTAAAAGCTTTAACCAAGAAAGCTGTTGGGGAGGTATACTTTATCTCGTCACAGAAAGCTGTAACGTACAATGAAGCATACGAGATTCTGTGCAGGCTACTGGAAAGAGATCCTCCTCAACTGCACGTACCGCCTTTTCTGGCAAAAATAGGTATTGCCCCTCTAGAACTTCTTTACAGGTTAATTAAGAAGGAAGATTTCATGGTCCATGTATCCACAGTGGATGTGACCCAGACTGATCGAGCATACTCGTGGGAAAAGGCGTACAAAGACTTTGGTTACAAACCGGAGTACACGTTTGAAGAAGGAGCTCGCATAACACTCAAATGGTACAAGGAACACGGATACATTTAATCCTGCTGTAGTCTGAAAGATGGTCCTGCAGTACTCAATGAGTTGTTGTCAATTTAATTGGTTTTCCTGCAACCTAAGGTGACAGGAATTGTAGTGTTGGATTCTATATCTCTTTAAATATCAAACATTAGAAAAATAGAAAAAAATGAATTGTTACACGTGTAACAAAAGAGAGAATGACATCAATCGATTAGACAATCCTGTCCACAAATGTTCAACTCCTACAGGGTAGTTCACATTTTGTATGAATTCCTCACATTCTTTACTCTTCTCTCACAAATACCTTTATTTGGTTGTGACAAAAAGGTTCGAATGAGGAGGCTCTAAAGGTGTTGACATGAACCTACCATTAGAAGGAGCAAAAAGTGAAAAAAGGATCGCTGGAGAAGTTGGACCTCCAGACCATTCAGAAGAGCTTTCTTTATCACAGAACCGAACCAATGAATTGGAAGGAGATGAAATGGAAAAAGAATTACAGCTTGGACAAGTAGAGTGCTTGGAAGAGGTTGAAGCCACTCCAGATACTGAATCAATGATATCTATGAGGGAAATTTTGGATGCTTTCAATTTACCCCATGATTCAACAGAAGATGTGTATCCCTACGAGAAGGGTGACCTGTGGGATATGATGGATGAACACGAAGGCCTTGAGCAAAAGATAGTGCAGTACATTCGTGAGAATCAGGGAAGAAGCTATAATGCGATTTTCAACCACTTCAAAAAAGAGGGATTTACCTACACAGAGGTTTTAGAAACATACAACGTTCTCGTATACAGCAAGAAAATTCTTCTGCGGGTAAATGTTGGAACTGACACCTCTCCACGATACGCCCATTTTGTTATGGAGTTCTTTGTGCCCCAACCTGAAAAGGATGTTCTCTATGACATTCTTGGACCAGTTTAACCTGTTAGATATGATGTGATTCTGTGTAATGCAATGAAATGCCAGAAATTAAAGGAAATGTATCTGTGGGGGAATGGAGGTTGTCTCGGAAGTAGAGTTGATTCTTAATAAGTGATTTCTTATCTTGGATTTATGATGTGTCTATCTTTTGATAGAGAATATTGGTGATTTTTCAAGGAGAATTGAATTATAGGACAACCTCAATTATTCATTTTCAGGAGGTTGATTTTTTGTTCAGGCTATGATTCAGGTTATGGTCACGTCTTTGAATGTCAATTTGTTACACGTGACGGTAGAACCTTTTCCTTAGAAGTTAACAGATGAGCTGTTAAGGAATCCTCATACACGTGACTGGGGGGTACCATCCACAAGCCCTATAATCATCAAGACCACTCTCAACCAAGGACAACGTCTCAAGAATAATAGAGAAACTCTCAACTGAGTACCCCAACCCTGTCATAACCTTAACATATGACAACCCTCTTCAACTCTTAATTGCCGCCGTGCTCTCAGCCCAATCCACAGATGAAAAGGTGAACCAGATAACTCCACAATTATTTAAACGGTACCAAACGTGCAAAGACTTTGCACAAGCAGACCCTTTAGAACTCCAAGAGTACATCAAACCCATAGGTCTTTACAGGAACAAAACCAAGTTTATAATACAAGCATGCACAAGAATTGTTGTAAATCATAAGGGAAATGTCCCAGACACTATGGGGAATTTGATAGCCCTACCCGGAGTGGCCAGAAAGACTGCAAATGTTGTCCTATCAAATGCTTTCAACAAACTGGAAGGAATTGTTGTGGACACCCATGTGAAACGGCTTTCCAAAAGGCTAGGGTTGACCAAAGAGGAAGACCCTGTAAAGATCGAAAAAGATCTCATGAAAGTAGTCCCCAAGAAAGAATGGCTTCACTTTGCAAACCTATTGTTATACCATGGGAGGGCAGTATGCCACTCACAAAATCCTCACTGTAGAAGATGTGTGATAAACGAATTATGTCCATCCAGAAGAGAATACTAAACTTGATACTGAAAAACTGCAAACCCCTACAAAGAACCAAATCGAAGAACAAAAAAATTCTTTAATTCTTATTGTTCATTTTATAGTCAATGGAACGAGGTTATCATCCGTTTACTCCACGTTATGGCTGCTCAACCATTCCAGAATCCGCTGGTAAAGGGTACTACTAAAGAAGTAGAGATACTCCCCTCTGCAACAGAAAGCTTATGTTATATTTCTCAACAAAAGAGTTAACCCCCTCCTCCCGAAAGATATAACCTGTTCAGTTATCAATCAGTGTTCGCCTGCCCTCCATAGATAAGTTTTTGCAGGATTCGCAATAAAACCGTGTGGTTGTCAGGGAAAAAGGATGCAGAGTATTCATTTATGGTGTCAAAAACCTATTTTTTAATCTTCTTTAACGTGCTGCAACCGAAAAGTTTAAATAGGGATAAAAGAGAGAAGGTCACGAAAATGATTCAAAACGAGAATCTGATAACAAAATAAAGGTTAAAGAGGAGGTGCTATGATGACGCTATCCCACAGACCGATCGACAGAATTATGCGAAAGGCCGGTGCTGAGAGAGTTTCCGAAGCTGCTGCAAAAGCACTCGCTGCCATATTGGAAGAGGAAGCTATCGAGATTTCCAAAATGGCCGTGGAATATGCTCAGCACGCAGGACGTAAGACTGTTAAGGCCGAAGATATTAAGCTGGCGCTGAGATAGCCCAACACAATTTTATTTTCTTTTCTTTTTCTCAAAATGTAGTGCAGAATTGAAGATGTATCTTTTGGGTTAGATTATCGGTATAACTGCCATACATACCAGGCAATGCAATTGCCGACGTGAACATTCATTAATTAATACTGTACCGTTATGTACTTCTCCCGGTCCTAAGGTCCTCCCTCCACATTTCAGCTCACGTCGGAACGAGATTTCTTATCCTATCCTTTTCTTTTTCACTCTGTGATCGATTCAAGGTATTCGGTGTACTCTTGGGCGGATAGTAACTCGTCAAGTTCTTCTCTGTCCCCTATCTTGATCTTTGCAATCCAGGCACTGTATGGATCTTTATTGATTAGCTCGGGTGAATCAGTTAATTCATCGTTTGCTTCTATAATTTCTCCTGAAATTGGTGCATAGATATCTGATACTGCCTTCACCGATTCAATTTCACACATTTTTCCGCCTTTTTCCACCTTTCCAGGCTTTGGCAGTTCAATGAAGGCAATGTCTCCCAGTTCTTCAGAAGCATAATGGGTTATGCCCACAATACCTGTATCGTCTTCAATTTTGAGCCATTCGTGCTCTTTTGTGTAGTACAATCCTTCTTTAACTTCATATTTCATGGTTACACCTCCCGGAATGCTCCATATTTTGCAGGATCATAAAAGGGTGGGGTCACAATTTCAGCTTTTTTCGGTTCTCCTCTGATGATGATATCGATTTCATCTCCCGATTCACCTTCAGATGTATACCCGATGGCAATTCCTGTACCAGATAACACAGATTGAGTACCACTGGTGACCACACCTATGCAGGTTCCGTTCTTGTAGATTTCATACCCTTCTCTGGGTATTCCTTTGTCCACCATCTGGATGTAAACCAATTTCTTGTCAATCCCCACTTCTTTCTGGATTTCTAACGCCTTCTTTCCTATGAAATCCTTTTCCCACTTAATAGGGGAGAACTCCCATAAGTGGAATCCTGCATGTAATGGCGTGTATTCATCAAAGGGCTGGGATAACACCTGTTTTTCTGCAGTTTCGTGACCGTAAAGCGTGTAGCCTGCCTCAATTCTTAACGTATCTCTGGCAGCTAACCCACAGGGGGTTACTCCCTTGTTTACAATAGGTTCCCACAAGGGCAAAGGATCACTCTCCAAAAAGAGTTCAAACCCATTCTCTCCCGTGTATCCTGATTTTGAGAGAATCACTGGGGCACCCTGGTACTCCGTTTTTCTGCACTGAAACCACCACATCTCGTTAATATCAATAGAAAAAAGCTCTTGGGCTATTTTGTATGCATTTGGCCCCTGTACAGACAATAATGATATATCAAAGGTCTTGTTCACAATTGTTACATCTGCATCACCAAATAGTGCAATACTGCCTCTTACTGTTTCCAGCCAGCTGTAGAGCTTTTCCATGGCTACTGCATCGCAAACGATCATGTATGTATCGCCCAGATTATAGATTAATCCCTCGTCTTTTATGCCGCCCCGTTCATTTAAAAAGGTGGTATAGGTAGCAGATACAGGAGGAGGGACAGATACGTCAGCAGTAGCAACATATTGTAGAAAAGTGAGGGCATCAGTGCCTTCCACGTAGATTTCAGTCATGTGAGAGACATCAAAAACACCTACATTGTTCCTCACTGCTAGGTGTTCATTTTTTACTGAGGAATACCATAAGGGCATCTGCCAGCCAGCATATTCGCCAAGTTTCGCATGAGTTTTGTGCCACTCGTAAAGCTTCAGCTTCTTCATGGCATGAATTCATGGTTTCATCTTTTAAGTCTTTCCAAGTTGAAGTTGTCCAATCGGTTGGTGCTTTTCTCACTTTTGTTACACGTGTAACAATCTATTTTCTTTTCTTCAATATTTCCTAGAGTTTTTGATATTCAAAAAGAATTTGAAGGTTTTGACAATGCCATAACTACAGAAACCTTTATAACTTAGTAATCGTTGGATAACAGGAGGGATATCATGAAAAAACCAATAGTTGGATTTATTATCGCATTGCTGGTTTTGCCAGCACATGCATATTCACAGTATGTACCGGATATTGAGCTTACTGAAACGTTAGAGACTATCCATTTCACCATCCACTACAGAGAAGATCACGCCATCATTGCCCAAGAAGTTGCAGAGATTGCAGAGAGTATGTACGATGATGCTGTGACATTCATGGAGTACACCCCTCAAGAAAGGATAGAAATTGATATCTACCCCTCAAGCTTTACCTATGCCTACACGATCCTACAGGCAGATACCAGTGGATTTTCACTCATGTTAGGGTGCCCTTTCAGCACAGAGTCCCTTGGAATGAACCCTCTCGAAAGAAAACGGTTAGTAGCTGTTGGATTGAACATTGTATTCCTGCTCAGGATGTTAGCCATAGATGCTGAAGTATTAAAAAAGACTCATTTATGGCTTGAAGCAGGGATACCTCAATACTTTGCGTCAAAAGGCGAAAACGAAACAGCATTGATAGCAGTGCATTTGCTAAGAGAAAACAATAATTTGCCTTCCTCTTTCGACGAAATAACTGCTGAAACCTATGCAAACTTCGTATATCCCTTATCCTTCACTGTCATACAGTACATGTTTGATGAATATGGAAAAGAAAAGTTCCATACATTTCTGCATACCCTGGAGGAATGGGATCAAACGAAAACGTCCAGAGAAAATGTGGATAGGGCTTTACTGGAAGCTTTTGGTACGACGAGAGAAGAATGTGAACAGGGGTGGCTTTCATACATAAAAAACCTTCCAGCTTTTGAAGAAAAATGCGATGCAGTGCAGATAACAGATTCCTGGGGGTTTAATATACCATCCAGCTGGCATGACGATAACATCCTTTATACATCTCTCTTCCGTATTTCTGAGTGGAGCAAAAATCTGGATGTCTTTGTTATGAATGCCGATGGAAGTAGTGTAAAGAAGCTGACAGACGATGTGGCTACTGATTGTGATCCAAAATTTTCACCAGATGGCACACAAATTGCATTTACCTCCTTACGAGATGGGTACGCTAATATTTATGTTATGAATGCAGATGGTTCTCATATACAGCAGATAACATTCGAGAAAGCCATGGATTACATGGGGTCCTGGTCTCCTGATGGTGAAAAGATTGCGTTCACGTCCGGGAGGAGTGGTAACTACGATATTTATATTATGAATGCAGATGGTTCCCATATACAGCAGGTGACCACATATCCAGGAGAAGATGGGTGGCCTGTTTTCTCTCCAGATGGTCAAAAAATCCTCTTTGTTTCCGACAGGAATGGTTCCTACGATCTGTACACTATGAATGTGGATGGAACAGATATACAACAGTTGACTACTACACCAGAGTACGAGAACTTTCCACAATACTCTCCTGATGGAGAAAAGGTTGTATTCTTCTCGTGGAACGGAGAAATAGGAGAAATCTGCATTATGAACAGTGATGGGACAGACAGGGAGGTACTGATTTCGCAGCCAGTATTTTTCTTGAATGAGAAAATTGTACCATACTTGATTGGTTACCCTGTGTGGTCTCCTGATGGTAAGGAAGTAGCAGTTATCATAGGAGATGAGATATTTACAGCACCTGTTGAACAGCATGATTTTACGTGGGCACTCATACTTATTGCAGTTGCTGGCTTCGTTGGTATTCTTCTGTGGAGGGTAGTCAAGAAGTAAATGGGGTCAGAAATAAATGCACATGAACTGAGAGAAGATTGAAAAAAATAAAAGAAATAAAAAATAGAGCAGCTCATAACTCCTTGTTACCAGTAGTTTTCACTGCACAAATCCATTAAGCTAGGGCAGCCCGTGTAGTCATATGTTCCTGGTTCTGGACAATGGCACGGTCCTACTCCGCCCAGAGCTGACATGACAGGTTTTTTCCATTTCATGATCTCATCTCCTTGGACTTAATTGTATCAGTATTTCTCAGGTGAATATATAAATTTTTCGGTCTATTTCTCATTTTTCAGGAAATGACGAAAGTATTAAATACAGTATAAAATGATACGTATTCTGCTAGAATTATCCTATCGCTGAGTATCACTTTTGTTACACGTGTAACAGGTTGCTGAGTTGGTATTTTCACTTGAACTCTGATAATAGAATGATTTATGGTTAAGTGGGTTACAGCACCCGAAAGTGACAATCACTTTGTTCCACGAAGTTGAAGCTCACATTGCCAAGAGTGATTAAATGGTTAAATAATACTTAGGAATGGTCAACTAAGAAATCAATGAGTACAATAAGCTGAAATGGAGCAAAAAAGAATGAATTAAGAACCTAATGACATGGCCTCACTAATTTCTTTAGCAAAGTGACGTCTCTTACAGGAGGTGCACAAGTTCTCGATAGTTGCTCTGTCTTTGTCAATGAGCCCAACGTCTTTGATGCTCTCTTGGATTTTCTCCATGTGTTTTCTGGTGGTGATAACGCCTCCGCATCCCTCACAAAAGATTAATTCGTGTTCCACCTCATCGTATACGGTCTCTTTATCTAAGGTGGCCATCTCGAACTTTTCAGTGAGTTCAATCCCTTCCCAGGGACACGTATCCTGACAGGTCCCGCAGAAGATGCACAATCCGTGATCCACCTTCAGTACTCTGGTGTCACCTTCATCTCTTACAGTGATGGCCTCAGCTGGACACACAGCCGCACAGGCGCCGCATCCCACGCAGTCGTCAGTGAATTCTGTCCTCCCCCTGAACCCTTCAGGAGCGGGAGAAGGCTCAAATGGGTATTTGACGGTAAAAGGTTTCTTGAACAAAGAGAGAAATGCTTCAATCTCCACTAGATCACCACCCGTACTAAATCCACTAATGCTAATATTCCCATGTACTGCCAGAAAAAGACGAAGCTCTGATCAGTTTTTACCCGAGCAGAGATGATCTTGACAAAAATGAATAACAACCACAGCAAAAATCCTGTAATCAAAAACTGCCACCAGTTCCTCCAGAAGAATAGAATAACTGCTAAAGAGATCACCACAAAATACTTTACCTGGTTTGCAAAGGTGAAAATTGCCAATCTGTACCCTGAATACTCCACGAAGGGTCCTCCCAGGATCTCCTGTTCAGCTTCTGGTATATCAAAGGGTTGTAGCCCAATTTTGGCAGGTATAATACTCAAAAAGGCGATACACGCAAAAGGTAACTGGTAAAAGAACATTCCACCTGCTTCCTGGGCTCCTGCTATTCCCACTAAAGAGAAGCTGCTTGCTTTCACTGCCACTGCTACCATGGAAATAGCTAACGGGAGTTCGTACGCAAACAACTGGGTAACCTCTCTGGAGCCTCCTACTGCACCAAAGGGGCTTCCTGAGGAAAATCCACCCACAGCGAGCATGATAGCAGACACGTTCAACACGTAGATGACCACGATGAGATCACCTGCAAAAGATAACCCACCAATGGGAAACAAAATGGGAACTATCAAAACAGATGCCAACGCAATGATAGGGGCCCAGGTGAACAGCATACCTGATTTCTCTGGTTTTATACTGTCTTTGGATAACAATTTTATAAAATCGTAAAAGGGCTGTACAAAAGGGGGACCCCTCCTGTTCTGCATGCGTGCCCTCACCTTCCGGTACATACCAGCGTAAAGGAATGCCATCACTGATGTGAACAACAATCCTGGAACGATCAACACTGAAATGAAAGGTTGTACATCCATGAGATCACCTATCCGTACAGCAGAAACACGGATCAATACTGGCCAACGATATGGGAACATCAGCTAATGTGTCTCCCATGAGCATGGTAGGAACTGCCTGTATATTAGAGTAAGTGGGAGCTCTCACTTTCACTCGTTCTGGATAGAAGGTGCCATTGGATTTCACGTAGTGGAAGACTTCTCCCCGGGGCGCTTCATATCGTCCCACACTCTCCCCGGGAGGAATTTCTGCCACCGGCACTGCAATATCACCCTCAGGCAGACCTTTGATGGCTTTGGCAGCCTGTCTGATGATTTTCACCGATTCCAATATTTCCAGTAGTCTTACCTTGGCTCTGGCCATGTTATCTCCCTCGCCCAGGACGATCTCTGCAAAGTCCACTTTGTCGTACGCTAAATGGGGATCATCTTTTCTCACATCAACTGCATATCCTGATGCCCTGGCTGTGGGACCAACAGTACAGAGCTTTCGAGCATCCTCTCGGGGGAGTATCCCTGTTCCTACTAAACGGGCCCGAATCGTTCTGTTCCTCAAAAATGCATCAATGTAGTATTCTGTTCTTCTTTCCACAACTTCTAAAGCAGTTAGCAATGGAGGGATGTGTTTTTCAGTAATATCTTTTCTGCACCCTCCGATAGTGTTCCACGCGTAGTGATTCCTGTTACCTGTAATGATTTCGAGCTGGTCTAAAACGTATTCTCTATCTTTCCAGATGTACATGAATAATGTTTCAATACCAATGATTTCAGCAGCAATTCCTGCCCACAACAAATGGGAATGGATACGTTCCAATTCTGCAATAATCATTCTCAGATAATTGGCTCGTTCAGGAATATCCACTCCAGCAATGTCTTCTACTGCTTGTGTAAAAGCTACTGGATGGGACATGGAACATATGCCGCATATGCGCTCCACCAATAATATATCCTGTTCAAAGGTTTTTCTTTCAGCCAGCTTCTCTATGCCGCGGTGGTTGTACCCTACAGCTACTTCCACATCCACCACTTTTTCACCTTCAGTGTGAACCTTGAATCGTTCAGGTTCTGCCAGAGCTAAATGCTGGGGTCCGAACTGCACAACCATATCCATGTTAATACCTCCTTAAAGGAAATTCAGTGTAATCATCAGGTAAGAATAAATGTCGGGGATCAGGATGGTTTACAACGACGATACCCATCATTTCCATGGCTTCCCGTTCATACCAGGCTGCAGAAGGGTATATATCTGAGATTGTTTCAATGTGAGGCTTTGCCTTGGAAGCGGATGTCTTTAGACCCACTTCCAGTGGTCTAATCTCAAAGTGGTACACTAACTCCAGTTCATCTCCCAGATCCACAGATGAGATCACCGATAGGTGTGCCTGCATTTCTTGAAACCAGCTGACCACGTCCCTGTGGTATCCATTCTTCACCTTTACAAATACCCTGTTTCTCCGACCGATGTGGTATTCCAGTAAATTCCTTCCTAGTAATTCTTTCAATTTTTCAATGAATTCCTCAGCCTCCACTCAACCACCCCACAGTGCATTTAACGCAGTGACCACTCCATGGAGAATCGCTTGCGGTCTCGGAGGACATCCCGGTATGTACGCATCCACGGGGACTACTGCATCTGCAGGCCCGTAGGATGCATAGGTTTCAGCAAATATACCTTTGGTGATGGCACAGGACCCAATAGCTACCACTGCTTTAGGGTCAGGAGTCTGCTCGTACAGCCGTTTTAGTACATTTGTCATCTTTAAGGTCATAATACCGGTCACCACCAGGATATCTGTATGACGCGGATTGGGTTTTAAAACTCCTCCAAACCGTTCCACATCAAATCGAGGAGCCAGAGCTGCCAAAACTTCGATATCACAGTTGTTGCACGAGCCGCAGCTCACGTGAAGGAGCCATGGAGATTTCTTTCTGCAGTAGTTTACCACTTTCTCAAACATTATATCACTCTCCACATGTATGACAAGTATGCGATCATTATGACCAGCGTGAATACTACCCAGAACACGTAATTCTGAAGCAGTCCACTGTGTTCTGACTTCATTCCATTGTAGAACCTGTTCAAGGGGGTCACAATACCGTAGTACAGGTTTGAACCTCCCACATGTACGTAGTAATCCTCTTCACCACATATGTATATGTCTTCTCTGGCTTCAGGTTTAACCTCAGGCTTGGGAGCGAGGGCTTTTCCTGTTCTGAAGGTTAACCACACGAAAATCACAAAGAATAGTGCAACTAAGGTGATCATGACAGGACTCCAGTAAGCGAATTCCACATTGACCCCCAGGTCGTATGCACCTACATCCACTACCTTTATGACAGAAGGCGGTATGGTCCCTAAGGCTGCAGAGGTGGCTTTTTCTACGATTCTCAGCGGCAACGCGGGGTAGACACCGAATAAAATGCAGAAGAAAGAAAGTCCAGCCATAGGTATCTTCATGAGAATAGGCACATCTTTTACGTTTTTGAATTCCTCTTTCAACTGGCCGAAGAATGCAGAGTCCAGTGCCTTTAAAAATGAGGATAACGTACCCACGCTCACCAGGATCAGTATGACAGTATAAAAGTAGTACCCCTGCTCATACGTACCCACGTACAGCATCCATTTACTGACGAATCCGTTAAAAGGCGGAATCCCCGAAATGGCCAGTGCTCCCACAACGAATGCCAGCGTGGTAAAGGGCATTTTCTTGGATAACCCCCCCATTTCATCGAGGTCCCAGGTGCCAATTCTGTAAAACACTGCTCCAGCACACAAAAAGAGCAGACCTTTGTACATGGCGTGGTTCATCAAATGGAACAATCCACCAGTCACTCCCAAGGGGGCTGCCAACCCTACACCTGCAACAATGTACCCTAACTGAGAGACTGCGTGATAGGATAACAACCGCTTAAAGTCATGCTGTACCAAAGCCATCATCACGCCAATGAATGCGGTTAATACTCCAATAGTGACAAGTAACGGGCTGGTCACATCCATGACTTGAAACACGTGGTACAACGTCCTTGCGAGTAAGTAGACACCTGCTTGCTTAAATGTCCCCGCCAGCAGCATTCCCGTGGGGGTGGGAGCTGCAGGGTACGCATCTGCTGCCCAGAAGTGCAAGGGAACAAATCCTGCTTTCAATCCAAAGCCTGTTATGAACAAGGCAATAGCGATCAAGTCCACAGATGATAAGGTAACTTTAGAAGCTAAATCCACCATGTTCAGCGTCTGGTACTGCGCATATAGTAATGCCACGCCAAACAGAATGAATGTTGATACCACTCCTCCCAGTGTTAACAATTTGAAGGCAGCTTCTGCTGAATCCCATTTCCTGTTGTAGGCCACCAGTGCGTACGTGGATACTGACATGATCTCGAAAAAGACATACAAATTGAACATGTCACCGGTTAATACTAACCCCATCATTCCTGTGACCTGCAGACAGAATAAGGTATAGAACTTTCCTCTGCGGGGATCATTCTTCTTNTAGGATACTGCATACAGCGCAGAAAAGGTGGCCATTCCCGCTAACACTAAAGCCACGAACAGAGAAAGTGCGTCCACGTACAAGCTGATCCCAATTGGAGGACTGCGGCCAGCCAGCTCATAGATTATGATCTCTCCTGCCATGATCCTGGGAATCATAGAAAGGCCTACAAATAATGCAGCCAAGAAAGCCAGAAATGGTATGAAATCCCGGACTCTCTTTGAACCTAATCCTATCAACGGGGCCAGAAACGCTGCAGATAGCGGTAGTAACACCATGAAGATGGGAGCTTGTTCTTCAATCATTCTTTCAACCCCCTGATCTCAGTAATATCCAAGGTGCCGTAGTGCCTGTACAGCGTTATTGCAATACTCAAAGCTAAAGCTGTAACACTCAATCCAATGACAATACTGGTTAACACCAGAGCTTGCGGCAAGGGATCTACCATGACGGTGGTCTCTGGGAGTATGCCGGGTAAATCCACAATGGGAGGGGATCCAGCTTTGACATACCCTGTCGCAATCAAAAAGTACTGCACTGCATACTCCATGAGACTTAGTCCAATAATGATTTTGATTAAATTCTTCTTGATCATTACTGCGTACAACCCAATTCCAAAGACAATGACAGCTACGATGTAATCAATATTCATAAGACTTCCTCCTCATGTTGTTGAATATGGATGTTAACTCTGTTCCCACTTTTATGCCAATAGCCACGTAAATAGGTCCTAAGATACCTGCACTCAACAATGTACCCTGTTCTCCCAGACCTACAGCGTTCCACAGAAAATTTCCTCCTTTTATTATTCCGATACACCCTAACCCGATAAAGCACAAAGCGGCCAAACTCTCTAAAGCGGTTACTAAAGTCTCCGAAATTTTCAACCTTCCGAATCCCAGATAGAGCAAAATAATGGAAGACGCGATAATAGTTCCTCCCTGGAATCCTCCACCTGGTGTTAAATGACCGTGCACGAAGATGTACACCCCATAGGTGAAAGCTAAAGGAAACACGACTCGGGCCACACTTTTCACAATGATGCTGGGTTCACTGACTTCTTCATTCTTTTTTTCCATGCTTCTCCCTCCAGAATAAAGCTGCCACCCCTGTAGTCGCAGCAAACAGAACAGTCACCTCTCCAAGGGTGTCATAACCTCTGTAGTCCAACACAATGTTGGTCACTAAATTGGTAGCACCTGCTTCCTGTAACCCTTTATCCAAGTAGTGTTCTCCTACACCAATGGAATGTTCTCCAAATTCGTTCACATTCATCACTGTCAATATCAGAATTGAAATCAACAGTCCCAGTAACAACATACCAAACGCGCGTTTCATTCTATCGCCCTCTTTGTGTGATTTATAGCTAGCAACAGGATAAACGTGGACAATGCAGCTCCAATAGCCACTTCAGTCATGGCTACATCGGGCGCTTGTAACTGGTAGAACAGTAGTGCCAAACAGAGACTGCACATTCCTAGAGCTACTGCAGCATAGATTAAATCCTTGAACTCCACTGCCAGTAGTGCGCTGGCAGCAAAGATCACCAGGAGCATGACGTGTGCTATCATTCGAACTCCTCCTTGAACGCATCATAGCTCCCTATCTTCATCCGTGTTCCTGACCTGTATGCTGCTCTCGCAATAGCGTGGGCAGACGTGGGGTTTCCTAAAGCGATGAAAATGATCATCAAAACTGCCTTTATTGCTACCGATCCCTGCATGATGATGGCAACTCCCAACAGGGTGCACATAGCACCGAGTGTGGTGCACTTGGTGGCTGCATGCATTCTGGTAAACATGTCTGGTAACCTAATCAATCCAACAGCACCCACCAGCAGAAAGAAAGTACCAATAATAATAAGAAGTTGAGCTGCTATACTCAATATTTCAGCCATCATAGCCCTCCCTCCAGGTACCGCGCAATAGCAATGATAGCGATAAAACTTAACAACGCGTAAATGATGGCTACATCGATCAGCCACTCTCTATCGTAGATCACTGCCAGAATGGCCAAAAGCGCTGTGGTAATGGTGGTGGCTGCGTCCAAAGCGATGAATCGATCTCCCGCAGTGGGTCCCTTCATAATCCTGAAAAAGGATACAAGAAAAGCAAACGTTATGACGGTGACAACTGCTGGTAAAAAGGATATGTCAATCATTGAAACACCTTCTTCAAAAATCTCATAAACCTGCCAGTGATCATCTCTGCTGCCTCTTCAGGGTCATAGGTTTGAATGTTCAACCAGTGCACGTAAAAGTTCTGACCCTTTACATCCAGCGTTAAAGTCCCTGGCGTCAGCGTAATAGAATTAGCCAGAATAGTTTTCCCGTAGCCAGATTTTAACGTGGTTGGTACCCTGACAATTCCAGGATTGATAGGCATTTTAGGATGGAGCACCCTGTAGGCCACATCAAAGTTGGATTTGATCATTTCCCATATAAAGGCGGGTACATAAATCAAAAAGTATATCACCCGCCTGGGATGCAGACTTATTCCAGGAAATAAGTTCCTCGAAAATGCAGTAATGATTACAGAGGCAACCACTCCCACAGCAAAAGGGGGCAAACCCTGTTCCTCAATTTCCTGCCAGGTTAACAACACCCATAACACCAAAGTGGTAATAAAGACAGAGATGACTCGCTTCATTCAATCACCCCAAAAGCTCCATAACTTTTGAGGAATCTTTTTCTACCTTTATTCCTGCATCCATGAGCTGGTTGTACACTTCAGGTACCACATACGGTAAAATCCCTAAGATTACTGGAATACCTGCTGAGGCAAAGGCAAAAGCTGCGGTCAGCATGCGGGGTTCTCTCCATCTGGGCATTACGACAGTTAATTCTTTCAACCCCAAAACTTTTCCCGGCTCACAGCATCCTGCATTCAGCACGCAGGGAATGCCATATTCATTTAATAAAGCGCAGCTTTTCTCCCCCGGTGCCCCTCGTAAGTGGCAGCCCAAATTGATCACCATGAAATCATCCTCCAGCAATTCATCCACCAGTTCATCCATATTCCAGGTACTCTTCCCGTGTTCGCATCCCATCAAAGCGACCACACCTTTGATGATACCCCTGTCCACTGCTTCATTAATGACATCCTTGTTGAGGTCATGTCCTGTACTGTACCGCTTGGGAGTGAAATGTCTGAATACTGCTTTATCTCTCTTTGAAAAATTCTCCACAGCTTTTTCACACGCTTCTGCATAATCTCCTCCCTGGTAGACGTAGTCTATCATGTCTGCGGCTTCTTCCATCTGCTCTGTACCTCCCAAAAGAGGGATTCCATGATTGTATGAGGCTTCTGCTCCACCGCATAATGCTCCCACCAAATTAATCCCGCGGGCATTGTTCTCTCTGGCAAGACTTCTCATCTTTTGACTCCTCGATATTCTGATCATCTCAGGCTCGTACACTGTTAATACAATGTTTACTGAATCCTTCTGCAAAACTCCTATACCCTGTTCAATATCTCGAGGTTTTCTCTGCTCTGAATCCCACGAAGATACCACTTCTTTTGAAACGTCCAGAATGGTACTACTTGCATCCAGGATATCTTTCATAGTAACACCTGCTGTGTGGTCAGGCCCCAGCATTCTATCCAGCGACAAAGAGAGTCCATTCGTCACATTGTAGTCACTCAACCCTTTTACCACGTTCATTCCCAAATTGACATAGTTCATGTTTTCTGCATCAATACCACAGGCACCCACTTGGGGCTCTTCATCAAAAGGATTGATAACGCAGGGACCTAAGTCACAGTACGTACACATCATCCCAGCAGAAGCTAGTTTATTTTGCGGCATTTGAGCTCTTAACCGTTCTTCCCATTTCATGCCTTTCCTCTCCTCTCTCTTATGATCTGTGAGAATTCACCATAAACTAGAGCATTGGTGGGGCAGGCAGTAACACATGCTGGTCCACCCACATTCTTGCAGAGATCACATTTTATCATGATCTGTCCCCTTTCATCTGACTCGATAACACCCAGAGGACATGCCACTGTACATGATCTGCACCCAATGCATATACCATCATCGATAACGACAGTACCGTCTTCCAGCTTTTCAATTGCATCGGTAGGACAAGCCTCCTTACATGGAGGTACTTCACAGTGACGACAGCTCAGCACAGTATTTGCTGTGTCTTCTTTGATCAAAAAAATTCTGGTTCTTGGGAGAATTGGCGCGGTCAAAGCCTGGTAGACAGTATCTGCATGCTTCCACACCATAGCACATGCTACCTCGCAGTTCCGGCATGCCACACACCGCTCTGAATCATAGTATAAGGCTTTCATTCGTCAACCTCTTGTGACGTTGCCTTTTAAATGTTACGCCTAGATGGATAATTTCTTGTAATATAATGGTGTTGTCATCACTATGAATATTGAAACCAGTATACCATAGGTCAGCTGTGGACTGAAATCTGCGATATCCTTGGTTTTTTTCATCTGTAATTCAGCACTTTCCTGGATCACAAGTGAGTCTCCCTCATCGAGAGAAGAGTTAAAAAATGTGCCACATATCCTCACAGTGAAAAGTAATTGATCCTAAAATACAAAGAGTACCTTTTGGAGCCCCACAGTTGTTACACGTGTAACACTGAACACCTAAATTGACAACTCCTTTCACAGTTTCACGGGTTTTGAGCTCTCAATTTCAAGCGAGGTTGTCAAGTTTCCGGGGAATGGAACTCTCTGAACTTATAAATTATCTTTTTGTTAATGAAGCACAAATAATAAAGATAGATTAACCCAATGTTACACGTGTAACAAAAGCAGCACCCACAGATGTGACAACCTCTTCAAGCGAAAAGTTTATATGCTTACCCAAATATACATATAATAATGCTAACAAATATTGATTAGCAACAATGGAAGGAGTCACATGGATAAACAAATTCTCATCCAGAAAGGTACAGAACTGCTCACAGAACTGGAAGCGAAAAAACTGCTCGTATACATTGACTCACATTCAGAGAGAGAGTTAGTCCCTGATGGAGCTGTCATTGTCTACAGCAACAAGAAATTTTCTGAAACTGGTGAGAATGAAGTTTTGATTCCGTTGAATTTGTCATCTGAAGAAAAAATGAATTTAGCTTTAGCTGGAGCTCTGGAAAAGGGGTTGATCAACAAGAGTGACAAGGTAATCTACATTGACAGCGAATCAGTTTCTGTAAAAAGGGTGAAAGAAGGAGTGGACAAAGGTATATACAAAATTTTGTTTACTGCAAAGAATATTAATCCTGATGTGGTGAAAGAGGTTTTGGAAATTACTATAGAATTGGGAAAGAAAGGAAGAGAAGGAAAACCTGTGGGTTCCACCTTTATCGTCGGTGATTCGGGCGAAGTAATGAACAGATCTAGTCAAATCACGTACAACCCTTTTCAGGGGAGTATGGTGAGTATCCAAGATGATGTTGTGCGAAGTATGATAAAGGAGTATTCACGGCTGGATGGAGCTTTTGTCATTTCTGGTAAGGGCAAGATACTGGCTGCAGCCCGCTTTCTGGAGTGTGGAAAGGAAGGTATCAAACTCCCTAAAGGGTTAGGTGCACGGCACATAGCTGCAGCCTGGATAACCAAGACCACAGATAGTTTAGGTATTGTTTTATCAGAGTCAGATAAGATGATCCGCATTTTCTGGGATGGTGAGATGGTTGAAGAGTTGGATCCTGAAGCGTTATAGGAGGTGGTTCGTATTCGATTCGTAGAGGAGTGGATCACACAGATAGTGGAGGAATTGAGAGAGATTCTTCCGAGATTATTCAAGTTTGTAGCAATTTTGATTGTTGCGTATGTGGTAGGAAAAATCTTTGCCAAAGTCATTGCTATCGTTTTGAGAAAGCTTGAATTTGAACGGTTGACCAGAAAGTCTGAAGCAGAAAGGATAGCAAAACGATTTGGTATGTCATTGATTGGGTTGATCGAGGTTGTTACCCGATGGACTATTTACTTAATTGGGCTGCAGATTGCTTCACAAACTGCAGGGCTGGAATTTGTCAACCAGTTGATGCAGAAAGTGGTCAACTATATGCCCAACTTGATTCTGGCGCTTCTCATTTTTATTGTGGGTATAGTAGTGGCAGAGAAAGTGGGCGACTTCGTGCAGGGACTGGCAGAGGACGAGAAAGTACCCCGGTTCTGGCTTTTGGGTAACATGGTGCGGTATACTATATATTTGATCGTGATTATCATGACACTGTCGCAGCTGCAAATATCTACAGAAGTGCTTATCATTGTTACTGGTTCCATCTTTGTTGCGCTCGGCGTACTTGTGGTGGTGGGGATGAAGGATTTGGCCCCCAATCTTGTGGCAGGAATGCACTTGTTGTACGAGAAGAACTTGAATGTTGGCGATACTGTGAGAGTGGGAGAGTATGAAGGCATTATCGAAGATATTGGCTTTGTGAAATCCATTGTAAAGAAGAAGGACGGCGAGTACGTGGTAATACCCAATTCAGACTTGATGAGAAGTATTGTCATAAAAAAGTAGGAAATGGTGTAGAAGACTACTGTGTTCTTTTAGAACAGTACGAGAACAAAGAGAAGAATGTGATATAACTTAGAATTCCACAGGTATCAAATCAGATGGAACTATTCACCCTTGTCCAGAGTATGAAGAAATGCGTGTAGGAAATGTGAGAGATACAGATTTAGAGAAGCTCTGGGAAGAAAATGAAACACGTGGAGCAATCAATACAACAACAAGAAATTGAATCTCAAGATCACAGATGAGGTTTTCCCAACCTAAACAAAAGCGCAAAAGGATTTGTACCGTGGATATGACAAGCCATGGGAAACATTTATTTCTTTCTATTGTCATCTAATTCAGAAATTTGCTTGAGGAAGTAATCTTCATTCCTTTCAGATTTTGTTTTCTTGAAGATGTAATTTTCTTATTATCATTCTTTTAAAATTAATGTGATAAAAAGCGATTAATTGTTACACGTGTAACATGTCATCTAAAAAGCCTCTTATCGCCCAAATAAAGAGACGATATGAAAACAGAAAAATGGAAGAAATTGGAAAAAAAGAAAAACCTATGATTTATTGCTGGACAACTCATCTATGATTTGCTTCATGTTTTCTATGTAATTTTTGAATACAGCCCTGCCTTCCTTTGTCAGCTGTAGTATCGTGTGGGGCTTTTTACCCACGAATTCTTTTTCCACCTTGACATAGCCCGCCTTCTCTAATTTAATTATGTGGCGGGAAAGATTGCCAGTAGTGAGTCCTGTCTGAGGAAGAAGGAAAAGGAAGTCTGCACTTTGGATGATATAGAGTTGTGCCATTATCGCGAGCCTGGATGGTTCATGTATAAGCTTGTCAATCTCTGAAATGTGCTGCAGGTTATCTCTTTCATCCAACGACATCTACTCCTCCCTCACGTTTTGGATAGCGTTTGAGGAACCGAGCTAAGACCACAAGTCCGCCAAGGATCATGACTGTCCCTGTAGTAATGAACTGGTATGCTGTAACAAAAAACTGGTGTAATCCAAATACATTGAGGAACAAGCCAGCCAATGCAGCTACCAAGATTAAAGCACCATATACATAGAACCGTCTTATCTGCTTCCAGTAGGCAACACAGCAGAGTCCTATAACAAAGATCAGTTCATAAGCAACTAAAGCTAATCCTCCAACTATGGTTTTAAGTGACCGTGGAATACCAGTGCTTAGGGCAATAAAGAACCCCAACCCTACGAAGGCAGTTATGGTGAAGAAGACAACGAAGAATGTTCTTTCATTCCTTATCCTCTCTTCTCTCTCTGGACTAAACTTTACTAAACCCACCCTTGGTAAGGTTATTGATTTCTTTGCTGCTGCAAAAAAGAAAACAACCATCCAAGCCAAGGCTGTGAGGTATGTATAGCGTGTGGTCATGCCTATTCCGAAGGCAAGGATGAAAAGCCCAATTGTTATGTCCAGGAGTCCGTCATCAAAGTAGGAAGTCCAGGCTTTTCTTTCCAATTCTTTAAGGTTCATTTCCTGTGTCATTTTAGTCACCTTAAGTTGTATAGTAGTTTACCCTTTATAAAGCTTTGCATTACAAAGTAGTCTACAAAATGTTTTTGTGGAAAGATGAAGCAACAAAACATGCACAACCACACTGAAACTAATGCAAGATAAACACTATGACAATCAAAGAAAAGGGAGAAAGAGGAGAAAGGAACGCAAAATAGAAAAATTTGGCTTAGAATGATGCACTGAAGATCTGAAAAGATATATTGGAATTGTTTTTGTTCTTCTAATCCTTAAATTTAGTGTAATGAACATTTTATAGGTCTTGAAACTGTAATTATGAAGATTGGCGTGAAAAAAATGGGCTTAAACTAATTTTTTGTCCTAAAACCAGTATTACAGGAAAGCTTATAAAGGTGGAATCATAAGAGATACTAACACAAAGAGGAGGTGAAAAAATGGAATTCGTGATCGAATCTCTGGAAGAAGTATCGCCCAAGCATCCAGTCTACTGCTCTTCCAGGCCATCCAGACAATATCCGTTGTGGTAAGTGGCTTACGGCATCAATGACACATTTTTTTCTTTTCTTTTTTTCGGACAATGAATACCAGTTAAGTAAAATCTTTTTAGGGGAGGACTTCACTATAGTGATGAGTTTTGGTTCGTTAACGATGATACAGGAGTACAGATCCAAAAATCATCTGACCGACTGTAGCCTCTGTAACCTTTTAAACTACTAAGCTCTATTTAGATTTCATTCTGTTATTTCTCTTTTGATGTCCTCTTCAGTTAGAACCCTTTCGCAGTAGTAACATCTTATTCGTAACGGGTTTGAATTTTCCAGCAAGAATTTCGTCTTTACAGGCTCAAACTGGGTAATGCAGTTAACATTTGAACAAGAAAGAATATCCACGATCTCATCAGGTATTTCCACATGCTTCTTATCAATGACCTCATACTCCTTAATGATATTCACTGTAGCATGGGGGGCCACCAAACTGATTCTGTCCACTTCTTCTTTGGATAATTCTCTATTCTCAATTTTTATGATATCCTTTCTTCCAGATTTTCCGCTGCTGACATTCATGGCCAGAGAAACTACTGCAGAAAAGTCTTCTAACCCCAGAATTCTTGCCACCTCAAAGGCCTTCCCTGGCGTAATATGATCGATCACGGTACCATTTCTAATTGCTGTTACTTTTAACTCTTTTTTCATTGTTCCCACCCCAGCAAACTAGCTAGCAATGCCATTCGTACAGGAACACCATTGCGCGCCTGGCTAAAGTATATAGCATTGGGTGTTTTGTCAATTTCAGGGGCGATCTCATCCACTCTCGGTAACGGATGCATGATAATTGCCTTTTTAATGTAGTCTAGAGACTCCAACGTGATTCTGTAACTTCCCTTGACCTTTTCGTATTCCTCAACATCGGGAAACCGCTCCTTTTGAATCCTAGTCACGTACAAAACATCTACATCAATGTCTTCTATTTCTTGAATTTCTTCAAAAGGTATAGATTTTTCAGACAAGTTTTCCTTGATGTACTCAAGCATCTCCAACCCCAGAGGTGACAAAAGCTGTAACGAAACATCATACCACGATAACGCGGACGCAAACGAATGGACTGTCCTCCCGTATTTCAGATCACCCATTAACCCAATTTTTAGTCCATCGATTCTTTTTAATTCCTTTTTGATAGTGTATAAATCTAGTAAGGTCTGCGTTGGATGCTGGTTTGCACCATCTCCAGCATTGATCACTGGTACAGAAGCTGCATCTGCTGCCAAGCGGGCAGAACCATCCTGGGGGTGCCGAATCACAATGATGTCAGAGTACTGTTCTGTTATCTTCACTGTATCCTGTAATGTTTCACCCTTTGCCACAGATGTAGATCCAGATTCAGAGAACCCGATCACTTTGCCGCCTAATCGCTTCATAGCACTCTCAAAAGAGAGTCTTGTCCGTGTGGAAGGCTCGAAAAATAAAGTAGCCAGTATTTTCCCTCGTAGAATGTCTGTTCCATGGATGAACCCTTCCATTATCCCAGCATTTTGTAAGACTTGCTCGATTTCGTCCTTGTCAAAATCTTTTATGGAGATTACATCTTTCATGATAGAGAATACTTTTAACGTTTAATAACTTAAGGGTTTCGATAGAATGCTGTACAAGAACATGAAAGTAATCACCTCCCGAGGTATACACCGGTGTGACGTTGAAGTGGACCAAGGAAAGATCACAAAAATCAAAAGATTAATACCGGGAAAAGGAGTAAACTTCAAGGGACACTACGTCATGCCCTCAGTGGTTGACCTGCACGTCCATGCCAGAGATTTCAATCAAGCTTACAAAGAAACAGTGAGAACCTGTACCAAAGCTGCTGTAGCTGGCGGCATCACCACAGTCGTGGACATGCCCAATACTGACCCTCCTGTGACAACTGAAACGATGTTTGAGAAGAGGAGAAAATTGTTTGAAGTTAACTCTATGTGCGATTTCGCCATAAACTTTGGAGTGGTGGACACACTCGAAGAAATTAAAAAGGTTGAACCCTTGTTTATCAAAGTGTATTTGGCAGAAACCACAGGGAGACTCCTTTTTACTGGGGACGCAAAGGCTTTGTTAAGAATGAAGATGCCGGTAGCTATCCACTCAGATTTAATAACTACCAGGAAATGGTGCAAATTACGGAAAGGAATTCTATATGTCTGCCATGTTGCATCGAAAGCAGAAATAGAGTTCTTACGATCACAGAATGTGGTAAGAGAGGTTACCCCTCACCATTTGTTTTTGACACGAAATAATAATCCCCTTTACAGGGTAAGACCTGCACTGGGTACAGAGGAGGATAGAAAAGCACTCTGGGAAAACTTGAAATCTATCGATGTGATAGCATCAGACCACGCTCCACACACATTACAGGAGAAAGTAGAAGGAGCTTACGGAATTGCAGGAATTGAAACTATGCTCCCTCTGTTGATAAATGCTTTCAATCAGGGTATTCTCTCTTTACACGATATTGCGTTACGGGTATCAGAAAATCCGTGCAAACTGTTAAACCTCCTCTTACGATTGGAAAAGGGATTTTTCGTTGGGGCAGATGCTGATTTTACTGTAATTGATCTCAAGAAGCAGTGGACGATTAAAGCTCTGAAATTCTATTCCAAGGTAGACCACTCTCCCTTTGAAGGATGGACGATAAAGGGAGCTATCACAAAAACCATTCTAAAAGGTAATACTGTCTATGAAGCAGATATGTAAATAGTTCCTGAATTATTAGGAGATATTAATAGATTACGACTATTGACAATGCACCAATCAATATCATGTGTGGCAAGGCTGCCATTTCTTGTGTAACAGCTAATGTTACACGTGTAACAAATAGCACCAGCCAATTGGACAATTCCTTCAGCGGAAGCCCCCATATAGAACCGTGAAAACAAAGAAAAGATCATACGTGTAATGCGGCCTAACCAAAAGGTCATAACCATGAAAATTGATACTGTTGATGCGTTTCAGCACATAAATGCAGTACTAATCCTGGTATTTTGTGTTTTGTATTCCTCATTATACTACGGCACTTATAGACCTGGACTGATCGCATGGGTATTTGGTTTCATGTCTATCTATGGTTCCACCCTTTCAAGGAATCCAGATTTTCCTGAAGAGGACACAATAACTAAAAAGAAGATTTCACCCTTTCTGGGCTGGTTTCTAGCAGCATTTTATCTGGGATTACTCACAGAAAGCAGTTCCCTGCAATTGGCAAGCAGTATACCTTTTGCCATTCTCATTGTATTCGCCATTTATTACCTAAGAGAATATTCTCGTATGTACTTTAACCTTGCACTTGTTATACGTGGAGAACTCAAAATCCTGAAAGAAATAGGAGAGTACATCATGAACTCCTCCGTCAGTAATAAAGTGACACTTATTGAGCCTATTTTCACACAAGAGAATCTGTGTATAGTGAAGGAACAAGAATGGCACACTCATGAATTCAAAGAGAAAGGATTGCGTGCCCGATTAGAACCACCTAAAAATGAGCATAGAACGTTTGCATGTGTATTACAGGGGAAGATCAAACATCTAGAGAAAATAAAAATGCACATTATCGACCACTACAGCTTGGATGGATTAATTGAATCGTTCAAAACTACCTACTCAAAAGATAAACTGTACATAGTAAAAGAATCAGAATGGAACAAATAAATTGAGATGATGGGATGGCAGATCGTATGGTATTCTGTCCTCATCTTTTGATCCCTTATTGCAGAACAATCTTTCTGTACTCTCAATACTGCAGAGCCCATTTAGCCACATTTTCTGCAAACAAAAAATTATCATCCTTTAACGGTTCTCTTGGATCGGCCCACACACTGGAGTCTCCCAAACAGAATATCCTCCCTTTCTCCTCGTAGACTGCGGCTGCTACCGGTGCTTTCCGATACACTTCAGATGTATCGTGCCGTGTCCCAACCGCGATCTTACTGATGTTGGACTTCTTTGTGTGTCTCAACAAACTTAAAGAACACCCTCTCCAGTAGTGTATCAGGTCCACCTTTCTACAAACAGGATGTTCTGCAAGATTTTCTATGATATTCCCTCTGTAAAACCTAATTTCATCCACGTTGAAGCGAATACCAAAAGGTTTAGATATTACATTCAGAATTTCATTGCACCCGTACGAGTAGTACCGCGGCGAGTTATGGTGATTACCAACTAAAATTAGTGAATTCCCCGCAAGAACAAAGTCAAAAAGGGACAATGTTTCCTTTAATGTAAAATATGAGTGAGGTTCTACAATGACAATGACGTTACACTCTTTTAATAGTTTTCTGAATTCCTTCCGTGAACGTGTATGGGTCAACCCGTATGGTTCAATGTGTTCTCTCCACAACGAGTACAACCGCCTCTTCCGAATCCCTGATACAGTACAGAACTCGTTATGAGATTCATCAAATAAGATCATATATCGGTTTGCATTTCTGTGTATTAAAGGTTTCTCATGTTCATGGTATCAACTCATTATGGTTCTCATTTTGTTACACGTGTAACAATCATCTAGAACATTCATTTGCTCATCACTCATACCTTTGTATACTGAAGTTCTGCAATAGTGAAATGATCACCATGCACGTACACACCCAGCACAAAGACTGAATACTCTCTATCAATGGGGATACGAACCTCTTTAATTTCCCCCGAATTCTCTCTGTAGATGACTGCCATAGCATGCCATTTTCCTAGTGCATCAGAGACATTGATATCTACATTTCCGTAACCTGTATCTTCATACCTTATGATAAGCTCTCCCTTACACACATTGAAGAGATATATCCTCAATCCAGTGTCTTCTGATGGAACAGTTACCTTTTTTAGTTCTTTTGATTGTAATTCTGCCCATTTTCCTTTCAATCCAATATGCTCTGAAATCTTTATTGCATCCTCTAACCCAAATAGAATATTCAACTCTTCCAAATGAAAGTCAAATTCAGGATAGAACAAAAGATCAAACGCCTTCAATTCAGAAAGAGGGTATATCATGGATTTTTCTTCACCTGTCTTGTACTTGAGAATAGTCCCAAGGTAGTTACTGTTTTCTCTAATATCTATTTGCCCGTAGGTACTATCTGTGTACTGTACCTCAAGAAAGAATATTCCCTGGACATCTGCGGACAATACTGGAGAAACTGATAGCGTGAATAACTGATCCCCTTCCATGGTTATACCCTTTGAGCTCATGACAGTAAAATAAGTGGTTTCTGGCTCTTCGTCGTAGTTCACCTTGAATAAATACGCATTTCCTTTTTTCACCACTAGTTGGTACAATGGGGATTCTACCAATTTTTCAGGGTACAAATCAAGAAACCACCGTTTCTTCCAGGCAGGGATGTATATGTACTCAATACTGTATCTTTTGAGAATCTGTAAAGCTAAATGAGAATCTGGCACATAGGCAACAATCCACAAGTCCACCCGTTTTTTGTGGGCTCCCACTTTCTCGATACACTTATCACCTCTGTGTCCAGAAAAAGAGGGAAAGACCACCCTCCTCTTACAGATAATGGGAATCCATGAGGAGCAGTCCACTGTAGGCCCTGTATTTAAAATGATGGTATCTTCATCTGTGTGGTCGATGAGCCACTGCATGATAAAGTGATCGTCAGGGTTCATTTGTACTTCAGAGACGGGATCGGGTAAAAAAGAATTGAATAAATTGACGTGATGCATCCCTGATGAGAATAACACAGTAATAACTATAAAAGACAAAAATTTCTTTCGTGAGAGGGTTTGCTCTAGATCTGAAAAGAATTTTCCAGACAAGATACACAGGGGAGCAAATAAATAAAGGAAAATCCTGTTGGGAGATATACTGTACCATCCAGGATACTGTATTTGCAGGAAAGAAAGGAAAGGTATCAAGAGTATGGCCAGAATCCATAGAACTAATTCAGTAACTTGATTTCTTTTGAGGGTTATACCTCCGAGGATTCCGAAAAATAACAGCAAAGGGCTCAAAATGGATATATTTCTGATAAGATCTGATAAAGAGCGAATAGAATCTTCTGTATACCACACAGTGTAGGTCCATATCTCAATAGTAGAAGGAGGTTCAAAGCGTAACCTGAGAATATACGGTATCATCAAGAGAAGGAACCCAACACCAGTACACAGAAGTATTTTCACCCGGGAAAAATCTCTCAGGAAGATGAAAAATCCAAAAAGGAAAGAAAGAAAAAGAATGTTCAGTAAAAAAATGTAGGAATGAGTTTCTCCAGAAGCTGCAAAGGCTAACCCTGTTAAGACAATCATTTTTTTGTCAAAATTATTTTGAACCGTCTTGAACAGCAAAGATAGAGCAAACACCTGGAGGCAAATGGCCAGCACATTAGGGTAGGTGGACGTATACAATAAGCGGTGGAAAAAGAGAGAGAGAAAAGACAAAGAAAAAACTGAATATACGCCAGTCTTCTTGTTGAAAAGTGTTTTCCCTAAAAAATAGAAGGAAAAACAGGACAAAAATAGAATAAAAAGGGTTGAACTTACTATAGAAGGCAAAGATGTAGTTGAGAACATACTGGCTAAGGCAGTAATAGTGTGGTAACCTAAAGGATAGGTTAAGATATCAACTTCTGGGTACAATCTGCCGTAATCTTCAGGTAATGAATTACTGGTAGCAATATTCTCGATGTGGGTTACATGGTACTTCATGTCATCTCCGGGGGGAACCCATCCATAGAACTGGGACCATGGGTAACTGTAAGACACCACAAAGAGGCAGCACACCAAAAGAAATGGTAATTCATGCCATGTGTATGTAACCTTGATGTGCTGTCTATCTGCACAAATTGAACTGAAAAGAGAGATCACCACTATGACAGCCCAATGTAAAATGTTAGCCTCTGAGACAAAATAGCTGAATACAATCCAGAAAGAAATCCCAAACAAAAAGGGGAGAAACAAAACTTCTACCACATCGAGTTCTTTCTTCATCACAGAGGTGATAAAAACCCCCGGAAAGTACAGAACAAGTATTAAAGAGAACACAGGTTGCGCAGGTGTCTTTAACCCTACCAGTCCTAAAAGCACGGCACAGCTCACCAGGAACGTGTGCTCTTTAATGTTCATGTGTTCCCATTGTTCTGCTCATTTATAACAGTGTTGAGAAACGTTTTGTATTTGAAGGAAACGAAGCAATTGAAGCTGAAGAGATGTGTATCCATTATTCATGACATATGTGGGTGTCTCAGAAGAGCATCTTATATGAGAGGTTAACAAAAAACTGGATTGGTTATGGGGCTGTCACGTCTGAAGGTCAATGTGTTACACGTGTAACAATGTGGTGGATTTATCTGTGGTTACAGGTTGCAACAAAGATTTTTATGAGATGCTGGAACACCCAGTGATAATCTTCCTGTACCCATAACAGGCTAAGGCTTTGCTAAGTTGAACGCTTCCAGAATGACTGGTATTGTAACCCTTTCTATTCCTACGTGATTTCCAGCACCATTCAGTTAGCCCTCACTAGTGTTGCAACAATAACCCCAAATACTTTTATAGACACAAAGAATGCATCCGCATGAACAGCATGAGAAGGATAGTCATGACGACCTTTGTAGGACATTTTACAAATGATGGGCTCGTTCTAATGCTCCCTTTGCTCATTCCATTTATTGCTCGTGACTTTGACCTCTCGTACACACAAATAGGATTGCTAGGAGGTTCTTTAGTGTTGACCATGGGGGTTGGTCAGGTTTTTACAGGGTACATATCTGATTTATCAAAAGTAAAGTGGCCGTTCATATCGCTGGGGTTAATCATTTTATCTGTGAGTTTGTGTGCCATGTCATTCTGTAATTCTTATACCTGTCTCATCGTGTTCAATTTACTAGCAGGGTTTGGGGCCAGCTTTTACCATCCCTGTGGGATTGCGCTCCTGGTAAAATCTATGAAGGACAAGATACAGGGGAAGATACTGGGTATCCACGGTGTTGGAGGCGGCATAGGAATATTAGTGTATCCTGTCCTTGCTGGGGTAATACTGAGCAAGTGGGGATGGAGACATGCGCTCCTGATGTTATTTCCAACAGGAATTATTGCAGCGTCCTTTTTCTTTCTTACCAGAGAAGAACCATCATTCTACGCTGGAAGAAAACATTACAGAGCATTAAATAGGGAATCGCTATTACTGATCGCTCTTTTTGGGTGTTTAGCCATGTTCTACAGAGGATTTGTGACGTTTCTTCCTGTGCGGCTGGAGGAAATAGGGTACTCAGTTGCTTCTGTCACAACAGTGGTAACCCTTTTTTATGGTACCGGTGTCATCGGTGAGCTTACATCAGGATTCCTCACAGATAGGTACAGCAGGAAATGGATAGTATTTGCCTCATTGCTGGCAGCTTCCATTTTGGTGGTGATCCTCTTCCAATCTGTGTGGATTCTTGTAATTCCCTTGGGATTTGTCGCCTATACTGTGTGGATTCCTACCACTGCTGTGTACGTTGAGGGAGTTCCTGAAGCATGGTACGGGACTGCACTCGGACTTTTGCAGGGTCTTGCTGGGTTGATGGCTTTTTTGAGTCCCATAGCCATGGGTTTCATAGCAGAAAAAAGTGGGATAGCTTCATCCTTCTTCTTTTTGTGTGCTGTTGCATTAACAGGTGCCTTTTTATCTTTGAAAACTAAGTCCCTGAGTTTCAAATGAAGTACTTTTATGATGGGATTATATTCTTGTAACAACGTATGACAGCTTTTCGTCCACAAACCTTATATCCCCCCTGGCACACTCACCTTTATGATAGAAGGTGATGAAGAACTCTGCACAGGCTGCAGAGCATGTGAAATCGTGTGTGCCTTATCCTTATTCAATGAAAGCAGCCCGGAAAAATCAGCTATTAGAATTATACAATCACCACAGGGATTTGAGATATCAGTCTGTAACCAGTGTGGGGAATGCGAAAAGGTGTGTCCGGAAGGTGCCATATACACAGAAGGTTCTATTGTCAAAATTAACAGCAGCAGGTGCACAGGATGCTACGTCTGTGTGGACGCCTGTCCTGCAGGAGTTTTATTCACCCATCCAGAGGTTATTGAACCCTTCAAGTGCATCCAGTGTGAACAGTGTGTGGAGTCATGCCCGGTGAATGCTCTCTACGTATTAAACCTTTAATCCTAGCTAGAATTATTAGTTCAGGTACTCACTATCAGCTTAGGTTACTGCTCCCTTATTATGTACATCACCTGTTACACGTGTAACATTGAATGCCTCACTGTTGACGACCAGTATCTGCCAACCTTTATAAGAGTCTTTTTCCAAAACAATGTAATGAAGCGCAGGGAAATCAGGGACATTCTCCTCTATGATGAAACTTTGATTAAAAATGATCGGGTTTTTGATCCAGAGTACACTCCAGAGCGGTTCGGATTCAGGAGCTCCCAGTTAAACCAGTTGTCAATCAATTTGAAGCCTGGTATCAAGGGTGGAAACCCGGTCAATACCTTGATTTTAGGTCCCTGTGGCACTGGAAAGACCACGTCTGTCAAATTGGTATTTGAAGAAGTGGAGAAATCCTCAACCAAGATCATACCTGTGTACATCAACTGCCAGTTCAATGCCACACCGTTCCAGACTTTTGCCCAAATCTACAGGAAAGTGATAGGGCACTCACCACCAGAGACAGGAGTCTCTTTAGCCCGGGTTCAGAATGAGATCATGAAAAGATTAAGGAGGGAAAACAAGTGTTTGGTAGTGGCTTTAGATGATATTGATCACCTCTTTTACGATAAGTATGCCAACGATATTCTCTATGACATCTTGAGAGCTCACGAAAAGTATGAAGGGATAAGAACTGGTGTATTCGGTATTTTATCTGAAAATGAGTTTCGGTTCGTTTTGGCCACCAAAGTGAATACTATATTCCACCCTCGTGAAGTATTCTTCGATCCCTATACCCGTTCTCAAACCTACGAGATTCTCAAAAACAGGGTCAAAGAAGGGCTCATTGGCACTGTCCTCTCCGATGAGCTGCTCGACTACATAACAGATATCACTATGGAGGCGGGTGATCTCCGGGTGGGCATAGAATTAGTTTACAGGAGTACACTAGAAGCTGAAGCAGATGCGTCCAGAAAAGTGAAAAAAGAGCATGTGGACAGAGCTTACGCAGCAGACGCGAGGATCATCCATTTAAAGAGGATACTCCAGGGATTGGATCCTGTAGAAAAGACGTTACTAAAGATTCTGGCTGAAAACCGGGGGGAGATGCTTTCCAAAGAATTGTACGGACACTTTGAAGATAGAACAGGTCACAAACTCAAGAAATTCAACACAGTAGTGGGAAAACTGGAAGCACTGCGACTTATTGATGCTCCTTATGTGAAAAAAGTGGGGCGCACTAGGAGAATAATGCTTCGCTACGAAGAGAATGACATTATACGACATCTTAAATAATTCTTTTTTTGTACTGCAATACATGATGTAATGCAGGTGTATACCATGATTTCCGTGCACATTCTTGGTGTAAGGATAAGCTTTATATATTTGCAGAAAGAGTGGTATCATGGAAGATTGGGATAGGATGGTTTCCTCTATGAAGGAAAAGATAATGGAGGGAGACTGTACTCCCATAGAATATTTGAACAAGACCATAACCTTCTTCAGAGAGAACTATCATAAAGATCCCAAGCCTGCTCTGCTGTGGAACTTGATTACTCTCCGGGATGAACTCCTCCGGTTGAAGGAGACGTCCAAAACCATTCGAGAAATTGAGGGCGGGGAATAACAAAGACAGCAGCCACCAGTGCACAGCCCGCAGAGTAGTCTGCTTCTTGTATTCTGTAAGAAATGTCTGAAAAATTCCACGATCTTTTTCTCGTCATGTCCTGTAACCCGCAGGTAATATCCTGTATGACAGCATCTGTGTTCTTGCCTGCAGCTTCAAAGAGGAGACCTCCCTCAGGGGAGCAGACCCATCCTAATGCTGCCACATGATGTCCTCTGCCTGCAGATGTGGCTACTACCACAGGGAGGATTTGTCCTATGCCATCTCCTTTGAAAGTGCCAGGTTCAGCAATGACTGTACCGGGAGGTATGATAGATGTCAAGGCCATGAGGTTAAAATTGGCAATACCTGCTTTGGTTAATGCTACATCATCCACTGGTTACAGTTTTTCCTTTTCCTTCTCCCCACACGATGTCAACTCTCATAGAGCTTCCTCAACTTTTCCCTGTATTCCTCCCTGTTAATCTCTCCGTATACATACTGAGCCTTTAATTTTCTCTCTTCTTCCCTAATTTCGTCTGAAGGAGTAATTTCTTCTTCCACTTCTTCCACGGGTTTCTCTTCCTCCATGGGTCGCGTCCTTTTTCTGTACTTCATCACAACGTATGCAGCAGCACCCAGCAACCCGACTACTACCACCAAGAGCAATCCAATCCCTCTTGTCTCCGGCTCTTCTACTGGTTCTTCCTCCTCTGGAACCTGCATGTTCTGTATTTCTGTTATGCGTTGAGAACACGCCTGAGCTTTTTCTGTATCTTCTAGTTCCTCGTAAAGAGTGCGGGCTTCTTCGTACAGCGTTACAGCTTCTTCGTAGTCTCCCTGGTTGAACAACGCTTCTGCCTGTGAAAACTTAGAATCTGCTTCTGTCTGGGTGGTTAACCAGGTTGTGCATTGATCAATGTACACCTGGCATTCATCTGCCATTTCCTGATTTCCCTCTTCTGCAAAGGCAGCCTGAGCCTGCAAGAATACATCAAGAGCTGTACTGTACTCTCCCCTGTCGAAAAGCTCCACAGCTTGGTTAAAGTATTCTGTACCCTTTGGGGGTGGGGGGGCTCTCCATGTATTCTTCAGGAAGTACAGAAGGGAATCCGACGCTGCACCCCTCACATTTATTGAATGGGCCAGCAGAATATCGACCCTGTTGTCGCGGTCCATATCTTTTACAACCATGTCAGCAAACGAGTCCTGATCCCCAACTGGTTCAAACCGATACTCCTGCAGAGAATTCCCCTCCAAGTCAAGAATTTCCAGTCTTAACTTGGAAGTTGCCACAATGATTTCTGGTATCCCATCTTCGTCTAAATCTTCTGCAGCCAACAGATCTGCTGCATAAGATCCCAGATCAATTTCCCCTTGCATTCCATCTTCTCTGGCTTCCCACATTAGTATCAGCATATTATCTGTGGAGAACAGAATTTCCTTGTTCCTGTCTTCATCTACATCTGCAACAGCCACATCCCTCAAGTTCTGCATTCCAGGGCTGACCCACACCTTGTTCCCGTTGTTATCCAGAACATGCACATTCTGTCTAGTGAGTATCACAATCTCGGGAGTGCCATCCCCGTCTAAATCTGTAATCAGCATCTTTTTGATCTGAGTGCCAATGGAAACTGTCCAGTTCAAAGTATCACTGATGCATATGACGTCACGGGTTCCTACCAGAAGCTCTTTCTTTCTGTCATTATCCATATCTGCAGCTAGGGCAGAAAGCACCACTGTGCCAATGGGAGGATAATTCAAATTCTGTGCTGTATTCGACAGAACATGCAAATCTGCTCCTGAAACCAAAATCTCTGCTACGTCGTCGTCGTTCACATCTGAAATAGATACGTCGTTGATGGGAAAGGTGGAATCCCATCTCTGCCTCTTGTTTCCTCTGTGGTCCAAAATCTGCACTGCATAGGTTTGAATACCTGCTAGAGGGCGGATACTCAACCCCACAACAATTTCAAGAGTGCCATCATTATCCAAATCTCCCACAGCAATGTGTTGGATCATTTCACCTTGCTTTTCTGTACTGTAGGTTTTTTCCCAGTCTTTCACGAAAAAATCCTGAGCCACTATGGGAGCACAAAGTAAAGCTCCTATGCATAACGAAAGGAGAACTCTTCTCATCACCAAATCACCATGTAGCCTTTACTGAAGCCCTATATAAAGATTATTATCTGAAGGTTACTGAGGTTCAACCATATCCTTTTTGTCAAGAGTGATAATTCTGAGCTGAATTTCCTTTTCATCATGTTATGATCTCAGAATAACTAAGATAATTCTCTTTTATTTGCTTTTCTTATCTCTTTTTGTTGGAATTTCAAAATAAAGTACTTTCATTGAGCATTGTACAAAGAGGTGAACCAAAAAAGAGTGAATCCATCAAATGGCAAAAGAGCAACGCTTCCTTGAACCGCGGGGGTTTAGTGCGTAAGAACCCTTTTCAGTGAAGCTCACGCATTTCTCCTCTGTGCAGCTTTGATCACACAAAGTGTGAAAATGTGTGAAGAAATGTGATTCAATAGCAACCTTTATAAATGAGTACTCTTCAACATATCTATGGAAGTGCGGAAGAATGTTGCACTTGACCACAAACATGTGAAAATGCTGCAGCCCCTCATAGAGAAACACCAAGGCAATTTTTCTGCAGCTATTCGTGAATTGGTAGAGTTAATGGATCTTTTAAGCAAAAAATACGATAGTATCGAGACCTTAAAAGAAACTGTCTTAACAAAAAAAAGTAAACGGGACCAGTATATAGAGAATCACTATGGAATAGTAATCCCCTCTCAGATTTTGCACTGGCTGCTCAGCAGTCACCAAGATGATATACCGCCCAAACAGTATTTATTATTCTCGTTATACTCCTACTTGAGGGAGCAGGTCAGCCTGGATGTGAAGATTAATGAAAACCCCAAAGAATGGGAAGTATTACTCAACGAGTTCTACCATGATCTAGGATGGCCCATCGATATCAGGATCAGGTCCAGCAGCAACGTGATCACTGTAGAAGTGATCGGATTTGATTCTCAGATAAACAGGTTGGCATTCCTCATCAATGCAATGAATTTAGCCTGTGGATCGGTCCATTACAGAGTCATGGAAGTGGAAAACATCCAGACTGCCATATTTGCCACCTTTGAAGAGTGCGAAACAGAAAAAGAAGCTTTAGGAACTATTCGCCAATTCTTTGAGAAACCTAAATCTGTATCTGAACCTGTATCTGAATCAAGAGTCTATGAAGTGTAATTTCCCACATCTGTACAATTTATTCCCGAATGATCTTGAACCCATGTTCTGTAACCAGCAAGGGGAAGTAACTGGTATCTAGTCGTGAGCTTCTCATCTTGACACATCGAATGTACCGGTTGAAGGTATCTCCCGTCTCCCGCATGGTTAACCGTATAATACCGTCACACATGAAATCTTCTATTCCAAACTCTCCGCACAAATCGTTGTCTGAACGGGATTCAGCCACAAAAAAAGTGGTCATGCCCAGACTGCGGAATTTCTCAAAGAACGAGAATAACTCATTTCGAGGATTGGTAAAATTCACCAGAGAGTAGAGAGCATTCAACGAATCCAGTACCACAATTTTGCAGCCTTTGACATTTCGAATCAATTCTACCAGCCGGGAAATGAAATTTATCCACATATCATGGCCTTCCATGAATAACCCCTGATTCTCTTTGAACAGGTCTTTACGCATCTGGGTCAAATCAAGGATACTGAGCTTCTCTTCAATTGCAGACGCATCCATCCCCATGCCTTCCATGTGGGTGAGCAGGTTCCCTTTGCTCTGCTCTAATGTGATGTACAATCCCCTGATATCATTGGTAAAGACTTCGTTATATAGAATAGAGTAGGCAAATGTGCTTTTCATTGTCCCCGCGCTGCCACAAACAAGGATCATGTGTCCTTCAGGTATCCCTCCGTCAAGGCATTCATCGAACCCTTCGATGTGGGTTTTAACTCTTCTCACCTCATCACCTATCCTCGAATACTGTCCTCCCCAGATGGACAGCTCGTATTTACATGTTTTTTTATACTTCATGAATATAAAGATTGTGGTGCGATGAGTAGTATCCAGTGTGGAATACAGCTATTTTTTGAGAAATGCGATTTTCTCCAAAACACCACCTGTGAGAGAAGATTCTTAACAAAGCTGTAACTGAACTATTTACAATTCATGTACCGGGTACATCTTCTTATATTCTTATTTTTTCTCTTATGTGCCACAAGTTTGTGATTTAAAGAATATTTTTTTGAACTAATTTTCACTTATTTTGTTGGTGTGCAATTGGTTATATAAATCCTTTGAACCTATATATTTTTTAAAGAGAATTTTTAGCCTTTACTTATCAACCACCGGCACCTTACATATAAGGACAGCCAATTAGAATGTTACACGTGTAACAGAAGTGATACTCATCGATAAAATATTTCACATCAGTGTGCTGCCAGGGTTGTCAATGGCTGATTACCAACCACTCTAATCTCTTTTAATATCAAAAATTCAAAAAATAATTAATAAAGATAAAACTGTTACACATGTAACAAAGGTGAGACAGTATCTAAGAATTGGATACCTTCACACTACCATACTACCGAAAGCTTTATAAGGGAAGCTACTACTGTGCTAGTAACTTATAAAAGCTCTCATATTCTTTCCTCCATGAAGAAGGGTTGATGCCTAACTCTTTCGAAGGAGTGGGAAGGGAACAAGAAGTAGGCTGTACATGCTGTACTTCTTCTCTTCTCTATAATATCTTCAGAAGATAGGGAAGTGCCCATAATGTTCCTATGGTGGAGCCAATGTTGGAAAAGGCAATCACCAGTAAAATGCGCGTCACTTGGTTTCTGTAAAAGTCTCTGAACCCAGTAATGTCACGCAACCCTTCAAAGTCTGCCACTTTGGGCTTTCTCACATACGCTTCCACTAACCCTGCAAACCACCCTGCTGCCAAAGCTGGATTCAGCGATGTGAAGGGTGCTGCCAGAAACGCAGTTATTATACTCAAAGGGTGCCCCATGGCTAAAAGAGTTCCCAGCGCAGACAAGGAACCATTGATGATGAACCACAACCACAAAATGTGTAACGTCATCTCTACGCCTGCTGATACGAATGCATACACCACAATGGCAGCAAATACAACAGGTACTGCATAACTGATGTACTTGAACCAACTCCTTCCTTGGGGAATTTCATCCAGCCCTTCCCGAGACACATAAGGCTGCCGCAGCATGTTCTTGAGACCTTCTACGTGGCCAGCTCCCACGACTGCCACTGTTTTCCCTTCAGATTCAAGAATTTTTGAAGCAATATACTGATCCCTCTCGTCGATTAACGCTTTTTTTGCTCCTGGGATTTCCTCTGCTAACTCTTCCATCAGTTCAGTAATGACATCTAAATCTTTTAATTCCTCTATTACTTCTTCCGTTTCTACGAAAAATCCAGCAACTAAGGCGTATAACAGTTTCAATTTTTCTTTTACACCCATACTTTTCCAGGCCCTTCGCAGCGTAACAGAGATGTCTCTATCCAGTAAGGAAATGGGGATATTGTACTCTTCTGCTATTTTTACTGCTTCCAGCATTTCGGCTCCCGGTTCAGATCCAAATTCTTCTCCTATCTTCTTTTGAAAGTTGCTCAATAACAGGTTGGCCAGAAACAAATAGGTTTTTCCTTCTTTGATGATCTTGAATATCTCTTGTTCTTCCCACTGCTTTTTCTCTGTTAATATTTCGTATCGTCTCTCACATAATTCGACCCCTACAGTGTCAGGCTTTTCTCTTTCAATAGTTTCTCTAACTTCTTGGACTGATTCTGGAGACACGTGTACAGTTCCCACCAGGATGATTTCTTTTCCGTCAACTGTGATTTTCTCCTGCATGGTGAAACCTCTTTTTTACTTTGACAGCTATTCCCTTTTCCATTTTGGTCATGAGGAATCCAGGGAGCACTGCAGTACCTGTACCTACTGGAGTATTTCCGTTTATAACCTTTATGATGACTTGGTCACCTGGTCTGATTGCAGGATCTGCAGTTATGACACCAGGACAGAAAAGATCTCCTTTTAAGTCAAAATCTATGGAAATAGTGTAATTGGTGGCGAGGGATGTTCCATGCTCAGTTAGGGATAAATCAGTGGTGTACACAGCCAGAAGGTCATTGTCTGATTCAATTACAATTTTTTTGAATCTGCCTTTACCTTTTCTTCTGACTGTCATGGATTCTGGGAAAATGTCTTCATCAAATAGGAAGGTAGATAGTGCTCTCATTTTCCGTTCCAAAAAGGGGCTCTTAGGTGTACCCTGGAGGTAAGAGGATAAGGTGTGCAGCGATTTTTTTGATAAAGGGGTGTCAACCACGGTGTTAATGATGTGAAAGGGTAAATCCTCGCAGATTTTTTGATACTCTTTTGGGAGGTGGGCGTATATTATGGGATCCTTCACTTTTTGAAGGATACTGTGGAGGAGGAGGGCAGCTTCTTTTGTCTCTTCGTGAGACCAGTGGCCTGTAACGGGGATGTCGTAGTTGACGTAGTCTTCTAATTCTCTGGGAACTACTCCTAAGGGGGATGTTAATACCAATTCGGTGATACATGCATTTTTTGGTATGGCGGTCTTGAATAGCCTGTGGGATTTTGAGGCAGAATAGGGCTTTTTGGCTGAACAGGGGAATAATACAAAAATGTTGGAAGGGGGGGTGTACCGTTCCCGAATTTTCTGGCGAAATCGTTCCACTTCTGGGCGGTACAAACTATCATTGGATATGTATAATTCTTTTTTCCTTTTGAATGCGGTATACTGTTCATTTTCTGTATAGAATTCTCTGTACAACAGTTTGAGCAGTCTTTTAGTCTTGACTGTGGAGTTGCACTCTTTTTCCAGGTATTCTTTGGTGGGAGTTTTGAGAAATTGTTGTAACGCAGCTGCATTTTCTTTTGTATAGTTGAAAAGATCTATACCAGCATTAAGAAAGATAGGAATTTCTTCAGGCTGAGCTTCTGTAAAGAGTAGAGATTGAGGATATTTCTTTTTGATATCAAAGATTGCTGAAAGTAATCGCCTTTCTTCTGGACAGAACAAAAAAAAGAGATCATAACAAGGAAGCTGTGAAAGGAATTTTTTAGTTAATTTTCTGTATTTCGTGATATAAACAGGGCATGCATGGGCTTTTTGATGAAGAAATTCAAGGTTTGCTGTGGTAAATTTCAAAGCAATATCCTTGGGAACAATATAAGGAATTCTGAGAAGTGATACAGTTTTTAAATCTGTTCTTACGTTTTTTTCATATAAAGTGGGCCTTTCTATGGTAATATCCTCTAGGTATAATACATCTCCTTTTACAGTTACCAGGTTTGGAATCGGTACTTTTTTCCCATTCCAGGTGAAGGTGCCGGTCCTGTATCCGTCCATAAAGGAGAGTGAAAGCATACAAATGTAATTTACTGAAGAGCTTTAATAGTTGTGGTATGTGGTTGGTGGTGAAAGGTATTGGGAGTGTCTTTGTCACTTGGATTCCTGAAGCAAAAGCTATATAGAAAACCTGGAGGCAAAAAAGAGATATAACCAAGGCAGAAAAATGGGAATGGTAGCCCTCTGCTCCTGATTGTCTGACCATTCAATATTATTTCAACGTTGTTACACGTGTAACAGAATTGAAAGAAATAATTTGAAAATTCTCTGGTTTGTACAGGAGATGGTACAGTTGCACAGGTTATCTCTTTTGAGGGTAGTAGTGAAGATGAGTAACGAGCTATCCACTCTTTGTAGGAATCAGGATTATTTTGTCATTGAGTGGTAAGGCTGAGAGGTACGCCGTTACAGAGCCTCCTTGATTTGTGTAAGCTACACCAATGTCTGTCCATTTGTTTTTACCTTCTATGTTTTTTACTGTTTTCACGATGTAGTCAGGTTTATTGTTCATGGGTTAACCCTCTTTTCTGAAGTTGCAGCCTCTGATGTTGATACAACTCGTGCTGAATGAGAAGTTTTGTAGTATCCTTTTTCTCCTAAGTGGAAAATGAGATGTCACTTTGGAAAGGCATATTACACTCTTTGCACCCTGGTGAATACACTTTTTGAACCCTTTCAACACGGAAAAGTTTATCAATTTTTCACAAATCAACAGTATATTCCAGTTCCCTAGAGATAGATTCCTGTGGATGACATTGGGAAATCCATTAAACTCCTGATAGGTGGGCACAGGATGCTCAAATTCAAGGAATGCCGCATACAATCTGTAATTTTCAGCAGGTTTCACAAAGATTGAAGGGCCCTTCATGATGGACATTTTATACATTTCCTGTAGATACCGTGACGCTTTACTCCTGGAGATACCTGTATTCTTGGTGATCTGGTACAAAGGGATAGAAGGATTCTCATACACTTGTTGATAGATTTTGTGATAGTCTTTTATTTTCTTTGAAGTGTCACCCATAGTACCACCCACCCAACCAGGGGTTCGAGAATTTCTTTTTCACTTGCTGATCCCAGAACACGGAAAATTGAATTTTTTCTATCCATTGGAACACCTCCCAACCAACTTTACCAAGTCTTTCATAAGCTCCACTATTTGTTGACCTTTCTCTGTCAGGGAATACCACTTCTCTCCATTCTCTAGTTCATGATCCTGCATAAGGTTAAAAAGTAGTAACTCACGTAGTCGCATATTCACTGTGAAGGTGTTTGTGACCTCTGTGAGATCTGTGTAAAATCCTCCTCCAGATTCTATGAAAGAAGAAAAATCGATGGAAGTGGAAGATGGGTAAATAAAGACAATCAGGAGGTGGAATCATGACAATAGACAAAAGAGATTTGGAAAGAAAGGAAAGACCAGAAATAAACCAAAAAGGGTATCTATCAGAACTATTCAACTTTGCATGTGTTTTAAGAGGGGAAGTAAGGCACCTGGAGAAAATCAAGGAATACATTGTACAGGAGTACGTGGACAGAGGGCTGGTCAAGCTGATCAGACCTACCTACGAGAAAAGAGAAATCTACATTGTGACAGATGTGGAATGGAAAGAGTACCAGAAACTGAAAGAAAAAGATGAGAGATTGATCGGATATGGATTTATGTGACGTGGGCGATACCATGATTGATAAAATGGAAAATAAACAGAGTGTCATCTGTCCTGTATGTGGGGGACTACTCAAAGAACAGCTGCCATGCATGGAAGGTGTACTTGGGGATTTATTCTGGGATACAAAGCGCATACGCATTGTAACTTCTGAAACGGTAGTAGAATGTGACTTTGACCACGAACGTGATGAAGAAAATGATAACTTCCCCCTAGAAGTGCCTCACCCATTGGTGGCTGACATCAAAATGTCATTTGACGAAGGAGAGTGTACTGCATTCGACATTTTAGAGGTACGCCTCGGGTTGAGTGACAGGGAAGGTGGTATGGAGAGTTCATCTGATAAAATCAATGAAGGAATTTATTTTCTGGGTGCCTATGGGACACCAGACGTTTTAGAGTACATCAAAACCCATCCTCAATGCAGAAAAGAGGATTTGGATGTTAAAGTGTATGTGCAAATTTTATTGTTATCCATTACCGGAGCAACTGGCTTTCTCATATCATATTTGAAGTACCTGTATAAAATTTCATCTTTTTCACTCCATTCTATTGTCTCATCAAAGTGGGTTTTGATATACCC
>JGI2171J19970_10000022_pt1 | contig 64621 bp, 55 predicted proteins | sample DeeMarSWOR324_28_FD_19970 | JGI IMG/M metagenome (IMG submission 19970) | reverse complement strand
ATGCGGTCGCATTTGCAATCCCTGGCGACACCGATGGAGTAAAGCTGCTGACCAGGCCCGCGTATAATCACAAGAGAAAACATCTAGAGGCCCCTGTTTCAGAGATAGGTGATGCCGAATCATTTACCATCTTTGATGATGTCTTTGTGCCGCGGGAAAGGGTATTTATGGATGGAAAGGGTGATCCAAGGCAGACAGCCTTTGCTGGTTTCCTCGCCTTACTTTTTGCCCACTATCACCGGCATTCATATACTGGCTGTAAGCCAGCGGTATCAGAGGTTCTAGCCAGCGCTGCTGCCCTTGTAGCAGAATACAGTGGGATCGAAAAAGCGGATCATGTGAGGCACAAGATATCCCATCTGATAGGGACCGCAGAGCTTGTGTTTGCTGCAGGCCAGATGAGCGCCCATCAGGCCGAAAGGTCAACATCCGGAACATGGGTACCTGATGAGGTCTTAACCAATGCTGGCAGAAGGCTTGCAGGGGAGGAGATCTATAATGAGTTTAAGATTGTGGCTGACCTTGCTGGAGGTCTGTGTGCCACCATGCCCTTTGAGGAGGAGTTCTTTTCAAAAGAGACAGGGAAGCTGGCAAATAAATATATCATGAGAAATCCAAAAATATCTGCAGAAAACCAGCACAGGTGTTTCCGGGGTTTAGAGAATATGCTGGTCTCAGAGTTGGCTGGTGTAATGCAGGTGGCAGGGCTACACGGTGGTGGATCTCCGCAACTGGAGACTATCACCATGATGGCAAGGTATGACCTTGAAAGNCTGAAAGGTATCGCCAAATACCTATTTGGGATAGACAAGAAAATACCCAGATATGAGAGGGCTACGGTAACCCCCAGAAAGCAGCTAGAGAGATTCAAGAAGATGTATGGGACTGTTTCCGAGACTGACAGGAAAACCGATTAACCAGAGATTATTATGGACTTTCATCTTGGCAAAAAACAGAAGGCCATCAGGGATATCAGCCGTAAGTTTGCCACGGAGGTAGTTGCCCCAAGGGCTGAAGATATAGAGCGCACAGGTGAACATCCTTATGAGGTTGTCGCGCAGATGGCAGATTTGGGGATGATGGGTATTCCTTTCCCCGAGAAGTACGGTGGAGGTGGTGGCGATTGGGTCAGCATGCACCTCTGCATTGAAGAGCTCTCAAGGGCTGATACTCTATTGGGGGCTATTCTGGATGTAACTACCAGTGTTGTCGGCCAGGAGCTTCTTATCTTTGGCACGGAGGAGCAGAAACAGAAATGGCTTATACCCATCGCTCAAGGCAAAGAGCTGGGCGCCTTTGGGATGACTGAACCTGACGCCGGCTCTGATGCTGCAGCCATTAAGACAACTGCCGTACTTAAAGGTGAAGACTGGGTTATCAACGGTTCAAAGCAATTTATTACCAATACCGGTCTGGATAATACCTCCATCGTGATAATAACGGCCAAAACCGAGAGAGAATCTGACGGTAAAACCATCATCTGTACCATCCTTGTTCCCAAAGATGCCCCAGGCTTTAAGGTAGGCCAAAAATATGAAAAGATGGCACAGCGGGGCACTGCCACGCATGAACTCTTCTTCGATGATTGCCGTGTGCCAAGGGATTTCCTCTTGGGAGATATAAACAGGGGATTTGCTCAACACCTTGCCGTATTGCAAACTGGTCGCATCAGTATAGGCGCATTGACAACAGGTCTTGCCCAGGCCTGTTTTGATGAGGCCATCGCCTTTATCAGGCAGGGATCTCAAGGCAACCAATCCTTGTTTACATCTCAGAGGGTCCCCTTCAAGCTGGCTGATATGGCCATGAGGATTGAGCTGTCCCGTACCATGTACCTCAAGGCAGCCTGGCTCAAGGATCAGGGAGAGAGTCATACACTGGAGGCCCACTTTGCCAAATTATATGGCTCAGAAACCGCAACAAGGATAGCAGCCGAGGTCCTGAAGATTTTTAGCCCCTATGGGTACCTGGACGAATATCCTATCTCCAGATATTTTAAACAGGCGAAACTGTTTGAGATTGTGGAGGGAACCTCAGAGATTCAGAGGCTAGTTATTGCGAGAGGATTACTGTGATTGGAGAGGGTACAACCAGGGAGGATTTAGGTTACTCAGAACCTGGTATCCAGGAGTTACTATGGATTTTTCTTTGACCAAAGAGCAAAAGGACATTCAAAAGGCTGCCAGAGAGTTTGCCCGGGGTGAGTTTGATCCGGATGTTGCCTTGGGGTTAGAAAAGGAAGGTCAATATCCTTTTGAGATCTGGAAGAGGGCCTGTGAGCTTGGATTTATTGGAATGCATTTTCCTGAAAGATGTGGGGGTCAGGACTTGGGGCTGCTCGAGAATGTCTTGGTAGTAGAAGAGTTTTGCCGAAAGCATTCAGGGATAGGGATGGCCTTGGGTCTTTCCAGCTATGGCTCTGAGATGATCCTCAGATTTGGTAACGATGATCAGAGGCAAAGATATCTTCCCTCCGTTACCAAGGGAGAGCACGCCTCATCTTTGGCCTATCTAGAAAAAGATCAAGGAAACGACTTTACATCCTTCAAGACAACTGCTGTTAAAAAGGGTAATGGCTATCTCGTTAATGGAAAAAAATCATTTGTAGTCAACAGTACCCTGCCTGGACCCATAATCCTTGTATGCCAGCTCACAAATACCACAAGCCATGGTGAAAAGGTGGCTCTTATCGTAGAAAAGGACACCGGTGGACTCCTTTCCTTTCCCATGGGGGGTCGGGTTGGCATGAGGATGGTCCCATTGGCCAGCCTGACCTTTAATAATCTCGAGGTTTCTCACGAAAGTCTTATAGGGGATGAAGGTCAGGGGCACTTCCAGTTGATAAACGTCTTAAACGAGATGAACATAGAGGCCGCCGCAATAGGCACTGGTGTCGCCCAGGGGGCCTTTGACCTGGCACTGGAATATGCCAGACAGAGGGAGCAGTTTGGACAAAAGATAGGATCCTTCGAGGCTATAAGAGACAGATTGGCAGATATGGATACGCGGATAGAAATTGCCCGGCTGCTGACATACAAGTCTGCCTGGAGCTTTGGTAGAAATGATGGAAGTCCCAAGGTTAATTATATGGCCAAAATGGTCTCGGCCGACACCGCCCTGGAAGTGGCCAGAGATTCCCTGCATATATTTGGAGGATACGGTTATATGGTAGAGAACCAGATAGAGCAATTCTACAGGGATGCCAGCATGGTGGATATCATCGGGATGCCGGGCCAGACTGAGAAAAGCCTCATAGCCGATCAGATCATAGGCAAGATTTGAGGCCTTATCGCAAAGCGCAAGTGTCCAAGTAGCCACCAAGGCACAAAGAATTGAAAATTGACAATTGAAAATAGAACTTGGTGCCTTGGTGCCTTCGTGGCTGAATAGTTACAACTGATTTTTTAACAAAAAGGAGAGATGACCATGTGGGACAAATCAAAATGTGATCTATGTGGGGACTGCCTGGTACGCTGTCAGTACGTGGACTACGATAGAGATAAGGCGGTTCAACAGATAGGCGAGCTCATAGAGGGAAAACCTGCCGAAATCCTCAAAGAATGCGTCACCTGCTGCGCCTGCAACGAATACTGCCCTACCGGAGCAAATCCATTTGATCTGATAAACCGAATGCAGGAGGAAAACAAATCTTTGCCCATAACAGAGAAGATGGTAAAATGGATGGCTGCTGGGGGAACACTCCCCACCGAGCTTATCAAAGGTGATGAGGCCAAACCAGTCCTTTCTATGTGTGTTATGGAAAGGTGGATCCCCGATGGTGCCCTTGATGGAGGGATGTTTCAGGGGATGACTATAGCCAAGGGAGGAGATTATTTTTGCTATCTCGGCTTTGTGCACTACGGAATGGTAAGCCCCCTTGAGGAAAACGCCCAGAGGTTTATAGACAACCTGGGGGCCTTGGGGGCGAAAGAAATCGTCTTTATACATGCCGACTGTTATGCCATGCTTTCTAAGATGGAAGAATTCGGAATCGCTGTCCCATTCAAGGCCACCCATATAATTGAGTATATGCGGGATTATTTGAAAAATCACAGAGAGAAGGTAGATCCCCTCAACAAGAAGGTAGCCTTTCAGAGACCGTGTGCCTCCAGGTATGCACCTGAGATGGAACCTGTGCTGGATGACCTCTTTGATCTTATCGGGGTTGAGAGGGTGAAAAGGAAATACGACAGGGAAGAAGCGCTCTGTTGCTCGGGTGTACTTGAACGTATAAATGCGGAGAGGAGTAAAAGATTTCAGGATATGAATCTCAAGGATGCCGTGGATGCAGGGGCCGAGGCCATGGTTTTTCTCTGCCCCTTTTGTCAGTTGTTTTTAGGAAAGCAGGCCGAGGAGCGAGGATTGAAACCAATTTTTATAACCGAGCTCTCCAGGATGGCCCTGGGAGAGATACCATTTCCTGGGTAAATCAAAGAAAATGCTTAACAACCTTGTGGGGTAAAATCCCCGACCGAAAGGAGGCAACCAAATGTTAGAATTCTCATACACAGAAGAGCAGAAGATCTTGGAAGACACGGTAAAAAAATTTGCGAAAAATGAGATCATCCCTGTCTGCCTGGAGTTTGAGAACGATTTAGAGGGGAAATTGGCGGATGAGATCTTCAAGAAGGCTGCCAAAGTGGGCATCTTGGGAACCGTGGTCCCAAAGGAATACGGCGGAACAGGTGGTCGCGGTATAGAGGCCAATATGGTTTTGGAAAACCTCTCCTATGGTGATGTAGGTATCGGCTGCGCTATAGGTGCCAGCTGGTGGGCCCAAACCGCACTCCTTATGCGGGCCAGCCAACGATTGAGGGAGGAGTGGTTTCCAAAATTTGCATCAAGAGAAGAAGCTCATTTATGCTGCATGGCAGCTACCGAACCATCCGGAGGGACAGATGTTGAAGATCCTTCCATGGGATTTAAGACCGTGCGAACTATTGCCACAATAGAGGGTGATGAAATCGTACTGCATGGCCGAAAGATGTGGCCCAGTAATTTCGATATTGCCTCCCTGTATGTGGTTGTCTGTACCACAGACCCAAAATTAGGGGAAGAGGGCTCACTTTTAGTAGCTGTACCGGCAGGTACGCCCGGGCTTTCCTTTGGGAAAAACGAGTTGAAAATGGGACATCATGCAGACCGGAACGGTGAGATTATCTTTGACCATGTCCGGGTACCTAAGGATAACATGCTGGGTAAAGTGGGAGAGGGTGTTAAGCTTTTAGACAGGACCCTGATATATAACCGGGTGGGACCTGCGTCCATGGCCCTGGGTGCCGCACAGAGGGCCTTTGACCTGGCCCTTGATTTTACCAAGACGAGAATAACCGGTGGTATTCCCCTCTATCAACATGAACTGGCATCGGCAATGCTCTTTGATATGGAAACCAAATTACATGCCGCTCGTCTCCTGTGGCAGAGGGCAGCTTGGGTCAACATGACCACCAAAGGAAACATCCATTATTCCCACATGGCCAAGGTTTTCGCCACGGATGCCGCTATGGAGGTATCATCAGATGCTGTTGAGCTTATGGGATCTTACGGGTATGCAAAGGAATATGGCGTTGAGAAAATCATGCGTGATGTAAAGATTATCCAGATCTATATTGGGTCCAATGAATTGATTCGTTCTCACGCCTGGCGCTACCTCTAAAACTCAATCCCCTTCCTGGCCGGAATCCCTTTGTGAAACGGGTGCCTGATCTCCTTCATCTCAAATACGGCCGACGCGTGTTCCTTGATCTGCGGATGGGCATTCCGGCCACTCAGGACTATATGAAGATTCATTGGTTTTAAGAACATCATTTCTCTCACCCTATCTGGATGCACAAGGCCTAAATTGGTGGCTATATTAATTTCATCCAGGACAATAAGGCGATGCTTAAGGGAAAATATCTCTCTCAAACAGGCCTCCCAGGCGCCTCTTGCAGCCTCTATATGTTTTTTTGATGGTTTAGTGGCTTCAAAGATAAAACCCTCACCCATACTCTTAATCTCGAGATTCGGGAATCTTTCACCGGCAATAACCTCTCCATACGCCTGGGGCGATTTTATGAACTGTAATACGGTTGACGGTATCCCATTGGCGGCAAAGAACATGGCCTTTCCTAGACAATAGGTGGTCTTTCCCTTACCGTTTCCGGTAACTACGCCTACGCATCCCTCCTGATTGCTCCCATCAATCTTCCAGGAACCTTCCTCCCTCTTGTGCTCAACCATCTCCGTGACAAGATCGGCCTGTTCAATAATCTCACCCCTTGCATTCCTCCCAGTCAAGACCAGTTCTACATTGGCTGGTTTTTTCTTTACGAGATCGATGACATTGCTCACAGGGATTATACCCATATCAACGACCTGGTTAATTTCCTCAAGGATGATGAGGTCGAAAGTGCCACCAAGAACTATCTCCTGAATATGTTCAAAGGACTTATTGATCCTCTCTATATCCCTGTCATGTAAGTTTTCATCAGAAGGAATAAATTCTAAAGGTGAGCGCTCGACCACTACGTGAGGTTTCAGAAAGGAAAGCGCCCTATCCTCTACATCCATAAATGGGTGGGCAAGAAAGCCCATCAAGAATGTGCGCAAATCCTGCCCGGTAGCCCTAAGACTAAGACCTATATGGGCAAGATTCATCTGCCCTGTTTTTCCTGTATAAACCTGGACCAATCCCTGCTCGAGCATCTGCTCACCTAATTGAAAGGGCCTCTGTAATTGTAAGCCTTCAGCTGTCAGCTCAAAGCTGATGGCCAGTTGCTGACTGCCGGATGCTTACACAAAATTTATACCATTTTCTTTGTTTAGACACAATTTTTTAACCCCTTACATTGACATAAGCTCTTTAATCGGCTAAAAAAATGGGGCGATGAGAGTATTTTGATGTGGGAACGGACATCTAATGAAAGACAAGGATAGCCTCGGCCTGGTTCAGATTTACACAGGAAAGGGAAAGGGAAAAACAACCGCGGCCCTCGGTCTGGCTATGAGGGCAGTCGGCCATAACCTCAAGATCGCCATTATTCATTTTATGAAGATATGGGATTATGGAGAGGTAGAAGGCCTACGCAAGCTCGGGATTGATCTTTTTCGCTATGGAACAACAGAGCTCATTGACCCCAAGAATCCATCACCTGTAGACTTTGAGCAGGCTAATCGAGCACTATCAAAGGCCGAAGAACTTATAGAAAAAGGTGACTACAATATGCTAATCTTAGATGAGATCAACGTGGCTGTTGATTTCAATCTAATACCATTGAAAAGGGTAGTTGATCTTTTGGACAAAAAGCCAAATAATCTCGAGCTGGTTCTTACCGGGCGAAACTGCCCTCAGGAGCTCGTTGAAAGGGCTGACCTTGTCTCAATTATAGACGACGTCAAGCACCCTTTCCAAAAAGGTGTAAAGGCGAGAAAGGGAATTGAGTTTTAAAGGAGGCTAAATCAAATGTTCATTACAATGCTGAGAAGGCATACCAAAGGTATCATGATTAAGGTGATGGTTGGCCTCATTGCCGTTGTCTTTGTCTTTTGGGGTATATATTCATTCCGGGAAAGGCCTGGCGCAAAGATTGCCTATGTAAATGGTGATTTGATCACAGGGCAGGAATATGATGCAGTCTACCGGGATATGCTGGGGGCATTACAGAAACAATATAAAGAATACTGGAATGATAATCTTATAAAGGTATTTCGAATCAGGCAAAGGGCCCTGGACAGCCTGATAACTAAGAGATTGATAGGTCAGGAGGCTGACAGGCTCGGCCTGAGGATTACGGATGATGAGGTAACTGATGCTATTCTTACCTACCCCGCCTTTCAAGTAAATGGTACGTTTGATGAAGGCAGGTATGCCTCCCTCTTGAGGTATAATAGAATGGAACCAGCTGACTTTGAGTTAGGGATAAGATCAGAACTGCTAGGGCAAAAGGTCAATCAGTTTACCAAGTCCTTCTTCCCGATAACAGACATGGAGATTATGGATTATTATACATATCAAAAAGAAAAGATTAATATTGGTTTTGTCTCCTTCAATCCACGGGAATTTAAGGAAAAGATAGAGGTAACACAAGATAAGAAGGAGACTTATTTTGAGGAGAATAAGGAGAGATACAGAATTCCAGAAAGGATAAAAATAGCCTATCTTGCCCTTGACCCATCTGATTTTGTAGGCAAGGTATCTATTGCAGAAAAAGAGATCTCAGATTTTTATGAATTAAATCAGGAAAGGTTTAAGGATCCAAAACAGGTCAAGGCCCGGCATATCCTTTTTAAGGTATCACCGGATGCACCGAGATCAGAAGAGGCAGAGGCAAAACAGAGGGCACTTGCTATACTAAAAAGGGCAAGAGATGGAGAAGATTTTGCAGCGCTGGCCAAAGCGTATTCTCAAGATCGTACCGCCTCAAAGGGAGGGGATCTCGGCTATTTTAAGAGAGGCAAAATGGTTAAGCCTTTTGAAGAACTCGCCTTTAGCCTTGAGCCAGGAGAGATAGGCGGACCAGTAAGGACCCAGTTTGGCTGGCACATAATCAAGGTTGATGACAGCAAGGATGCCATTATTAAAACCCTCCCCGAGGTTCGGGATCAAATAGAGGATATACTGAAAAAGGATATAGGCCGGGATATGGCACATGAGAGGATCCTCACTTTGATGGATCAGATGCCATATGATATCAATTTAGTCACCTATGCAGCCCAACATGGGTTTACCGCAAAGCAGAGCGATTATTTCTCTAAAGGTGGAACCATTCCAGGACTGGGAGGGGATCAAAGGCTAAGGGAATCCATCTACTCGTTAGATAAAGGGGAGGTGAGCGAGGTCATCGAACATAAGGATAAATTCTATATCATCCAGGTTGTTGATGTGAAGGATTCCTATATTCCAAAGATAAGCGAGGTCCCTGATCAGTTACAAAAGGATTTGACAGATCATCTATCCCTTGTTGCTGCTAAAAAGAAGGCAGAGCGTTATCTTGAGGAATTAAAAGGAGGCGCTACGTGGTCTGAACTGGCTAAGAAGAGGAACCTAAAGACCGATGAGACAGGTTTTTTTAGCAGAGGAGAGAGTATCCCCAAAATCGGTTATTCACCATCATTATTTGAGACCGCCTTTTCCCTCTCATCTCAAAAAAGATATCCGGATCACGTCTTTGAGGTAAACAAAAAGATTTATGTTGTGAGATGGCTCGATAGAAAAGGCATTAATAGAGAGGATTTTGATAAAGAAAAGAAGGCCTTTAAACAGGCGCTTCTTTTAGCAAAGGAGGGTAGGATATCAAATGCCTGGCTTCAGTCCATAAGAGAGGAGGCAGAGATAAAGATTGTAACCCCTATTGAATGAAGTGAGAAACCGACATTTTGGAAACTTTTTCCTTGACATAATCGAGAAATAAATGTCTATTTCCCGTGTCTGATACTATCGTAAACAAAAAAAGGAGACGTAAACGGTGAAGCTGTTAAAGAAAACTCTCATGGTGTTAATGGTTGTATCCCTTGTTCTTCTCATCCACCTTGCTGGTGGCCAGGCAAAGGATGTTGTTGAAAGTTCCTATCATGGACAACTTGGAAGAAGTCCAGCCCTTGGTGGCTGGGGTAATGGTCTTGGGATGTTGGAGAAGTGGTGTGCCCTTCCAAATTTTAGCTTTGAGAAACAGGGAAGGATCAAAGGGTGGAAGAAGCAGTGTGGTCAGTGCCATACCTCCACCTATAGGGACCCTGCAACCGGAAAGACTGATTGCCGTCTCTGCCATGAGACCAAAGATGGTAAGGGGAAACCAACAGTAGCCCAATGCACAAAGTGCCATATAAAGGATTATGCCAAAAGGGGAGATGTGTTTGATGAAGAACATGATATTCACATAGCAATTGGGATGAGGTGCCATGATTGTCATGCGAGGCTCTCAGATCCTCATAGCGACCACCAGTTTGCCAAGGGATATGCCATTGATACCACAGAGGACACGATGGAAGGGACCCTTTCCTGTGCCAAATGCCACGAGGAAAAACCCCATGCCATGCTTCCTGAGGGTGAAATCCTGGACAGGAAACATGTTGATAAAATAGCATGTGTAACCTGCCATACCGGCCCAAGGCCGGGAAAGGCCATAAAGAGCAGATCGTGGAATGAATTTACAAAAGACGGCAAACCAAGAACGGAAAAACGGTCACCTGGATGGATCCCAAAGCATAAATGGTACACTGGAAAAAAGTTGGGTCATCTTCCTATCTTGGGCGCCACAGATCTCATATCCAAAATCTATCCCTTTAATGTGGTAACGGTAACCTGGTTTATCGAAAGAGGTGATGCAGCACTTAACGATGTCATTATTGTCCCTGAGGTCAAGGCAGCAGATGCCAACAAAGATGGAGAAACTACGGTTGAGGAGATGCGGTCATACGAGAAAGGAAAATACAGGGATGCCACACTGGTTACCAGAGAGTTTAATTTCAGCGTGACCCACTCCATTGTTCCAAGTGAGAAAGCCTTCACCTGTAAAGATTGCCATGGAAAGAGTGCTTACGTGCTCAACTGGAAAGTGCTCGGATATCATGGTGATCCTTATTATTAACAGCCTTCTTTGAACACAGTAACCCTTTAAGCGCTCCCAAGAATTCTCGACCCTTCTATACTAATTGTATGTCGCGGAAATTCTCAAAATTTCTGAAAATAAAGGGATTTTTCAGGCTTGGGACAGAGGCAAGAACAAGTACTATGTATGTACGTTTATAATTCGCCCAGCGCACAATCAAGGACCTCAATCAAGAAATCACTGTTCTCGGTGGTAAAGCACATTGGCGGCTTGATACGCAGCACGTTACCGTAGAAGCCAGCCTTGCCAATGAGCAGACCTAACTCCTTAGCTCGTTCATGCACTTGGGCACATTCGTCTTTGCCAGGTTCCTTGGTTTTTCGATCCTTTACTAGCTCAACCCCTATCATCAAACCTTTGCCGCGCACGTCGCCAATCACGTCGTACTTGTCCATAAGTTTTTTCAGGCCTTCCATCAAATAGCCTCCAACTTCCAGGCAATTCTGCTGGATTTTTTCCTTTTCTATTACTTCCAGGACGGCTTTCCCCATAGCACAGGATACTGGGTTTCCACCAAAGGTGTGAAAGTATGCCCGCTCAGCCAAGGGTGCTGCAATTTCCGGTGTCGTGACGACTGCAGCCAGGGGAGCGCCATTACCGATACCTTTTGCCATGACAACAATATCTGGAATAACACCTTGTGTTTCAAATCCCCAGTAATGCGTACCTGTGCGCCCGAATCCTGACTGGACTTCATCAGCTATACATAGACCACCCGCTTCATGGACATGTTTGTACACCTTTTCAAGATAACCATCAGGGAAGACAACTGCTCCCCCAACACCCTGTATCGACTCAGCGATGAAACCAGCAACCTTGCCAGGCGTAGCGTAGCTGATAACTTCTNTAATGTCATTGGCATATTTGGCGCTGGCCTCAGGGTCATCATACCCCCAAGGCCCGCGGTAGGGATCGGCGTTAATCGCATGATGAATTCCAAAGCTGTGCGGGTAATTGTATTTCCAGGTACTGTGGGCGGTAAGCCCCATTACCACCGCGTTGCTGCCATGGAAGGCATTACGTAATGCAATGACGTCATAGTTACCCGTATACAGACGGGCCATAGTAAGTGCTACATCATTGGCTTCCCCTCCGGAGTTGACGAAATAGCAGACACTTAAGTTGCCCGGCATTTTATCCGTGAGCATCTTGCCGTACTCGGCAATGGTTGGGTGAAGATAGATTGTTGAGGCGTGCTGCAGTGTTTCAAGCTGTTCCCTCGCCTTTTTTGTGACATAAGGATGGCAATGACCAACGCTGACGGTGACGATGCCTGCAAAAGCGTCCAGGTAACGGCGTCCTTTCTCATCCCACACATACTGCATAGACCCTTCGACGATCATCATGGGATTTTTGTAGTATGTCATCAGGGATGGTGTCAGATAACGCTTCCGTAGATCCATCACCTCTTCTAAGGAAGGGCCCGAGTAAGGCTTCGGTTGGTGATCATACGGGGGAAGTTCATGTGCTTTCATTTTATAGCAGTATCCTTCTGTAACGTTAAATTAATTCATAAGACCTTTATTTACAGTATGCATGAGAGCTACTTATTAAAAATGGTTTTAAATGGGTTTTTGTCTATCTCCGTTCTCTAAAATCCTATTGAACATTATCTGTTTTATTCCCCCTTACTTAGCTTGATATGATGGAGCCCTTTTATACTGGCTTTTATAGTCGGGATTCTTCAGGTAAGGGCACGAATCGCCACAAACCTTTGAATTAATACATTTAACCATGAAACTTCCATCTCTCTGTTTGACAATGTATGCATTAACATGTCTGATGGGACAGCTAATACGTTTTTTTTCACTCATTAGCCACCTTTTAACAATGATTTCTAAGCGAGCGACTTCAGCCTTGATATACGATTGTTCCTTTTCCTTGCTACTATTTTAAAACTCCTTGGAACATCTGCCATAAGAGACATAGACTGTTGAGCAGCTACCGTGTAAAATTTTACTATCCTCTCTTCAATCTCCACAGCCCTCTCCAAGGCATCAGAATAGCTTGCCTTCTCTGGCAATTCGGTATTAAGTATATACTCATCGGATTCCAGATCAAAGGCATACCCACCCTCAATAGCATCGGTGATAACCGAATAGTAGGTCCTTTGAATCTGGGNAGCATACTTCCTGTTCTCCTTGGCTAAAGAGAGGAAGATATCTTCATCCTTGGAATATCGCTGGGACATGTCTTCGTAAAACCTGGCGGATTTCTCTTCAAGCTCCTTAACAAAGCTGATGGTCTCAGAAGCTGTGTGCAGTTTCATAGGTTACTTCCTTTTTACAACCACCGATGGATGCAGACTTTGCTTTCAGTGAAGAAGCGAACGGCTTCTTTTCCCTGTGTGTGGAGTATTCCATAGAAAGACCCTGACATACCGCTAAAGGGATAGAATGCCATAGGTGCGACGATTCCGAGATTTATACCAATATTTCCACAGTTAATCTCGTACTGAAATTGACGGGCATATTTACCGCTTGATGTAAAGATAGCATCAGCATTGTGATACGGATTTCCGTTACATATCTCTATGGCCCCATTCAGGTTTTTTGTCCTCATAACACCCATAGTAGGCCCAAAGATTTCTTCGGTAACTATCTTCATATCTGGCGTGACATTCTCCATGATGGTCGGACCCAGAAAGCATGTATCTGGATAATCGCCAACAATATTTGGCTTTCTGCCATCCAGTCTGAGCGTTGCTCCATCTTTCAGGCCACTTTCTATGTAGCTGAGTATCTTCTCTTTCTTCTGTACATCCTTCACAGGTCCCATCTGAACCGACTCATCAAGCCCATTGCCAACAATTATTCCCTTTGCTGTGGCAGTCACTGCATCCATGAACTCGTCATAAAAGCCATCTTCGCCAACAACAATAAGGTTTTGACCTGCGAGGCATCGTTGGCCGGCGTTGCCAAAAAATGATGTCATCAGAGCTGGGACCGTCCCTTGGATATTGCAATCCGGCATGATGACCATCATGTTTGACGCACCGCATTGGGCAATAACCCTCTTGCCAGTGGCACCGCAGCCCGGATAGATCACATCTCTCGCCGTTGGGGTAGATCCAACGAAGGTTATCCCCACGATGTCTGGATGGTCCAACATTGCGTTTACAACCCTTTTCTCGCCATTTACCACGTTCCACACCCCGGGAGGGAAACCAGCTTCATCTACCAACTCAGCGAGCTTTGACTGACTAATTGGACACTGCTCAGAGGGTTTGATGACGACTATGTTTCCAGTGGCCACAGCATACGGTGCAGACCAAAGAGGAATCATAAAGGGGAAATTAAAGGGTCCTATGATACCAAAGACTCCTAAAGGCACCCGTATGAGATACTCATCTATACCTGATGCGATATCCTCTGAGGTGTCTCCCATCATCAAGGTGGGGATCCCACAGGCCACCTCTACGTTTTCTATACCCCGCCGCGTTTCTCCTCTGGACTCATCTATGGTTTTCCCATGCTCCTGTGTCTGGATTCGACTGAGTTCCTCAAAATTCTCTTCCAGTAACTCCCTTAGCCTATAGAGATATCTCGCCCGGGCAACAGCAGGTGTTCTTCTCCAATCAGGATAAGCCTCTTGACCCGCTTTTACTGCGGCATCTAGTTCCTCCTCGGTTGACATCCCTACCTGTGCGATAGTTTCATCCTTGACTGGGTTTACCACATCTATGATTTCACCTTTTGATTCGACCCATTCTCCGTCGATGTAATTCTTAATCATGGGTATCCCTTTTATCGGTTCCTCCAAAATAGCCATACTTCAACCCTCCCTATTGATTTTGAGAAATTCAGAGATATCGAAAAATTGACCAAAACCGGTTAGTGAGCGTAGGATCTTAGCCTTCTAAGGCCTTATAATGCTTTGAGTGAAACCGACCATCTGTTCCACAAATAACCATCCAGATATTCGAACCTAGATTGTCCAGGTTGTCAGAGCGTAGCGACGCACGTATTGATCTATTTTTCAGAGTTATTTGTATTAGTCAAGGACAAACTTCTTTTCAAACTTCTTTTCCTCATGGTGGAACACAGACCGTGTCTGTCTTCAATCACCTCTCACAGATCTCGACGCTCAGAGTCACTCATGGGCGCCAGGCCAAGGTCATCGATGATTACCGGTTTGCTCTTGCCCAACGTGTTCATAAGCTTGGCATAGGTGCCATCGGCCTTGGCTATAGAAAGATCGTGGAAGAGGCGAGGTGCCCGACCGATTTCTCAATAGCCCGAATGTAAACAGTATATTGCTTTATCGCTCCCTTGATTTCTTTGCCTAATTATGGTTTGTTACCATTATGATTCAGTATGAATTTGCCGCGGATATCAGTGCAAGAATAAGGGACATCCTTTCTAAACTGCAAATGAGGCACATAGATGAATCCAGGGTAGCCTGCGTAAGGAGCAAAGGTTCTACCAGCAAAAGGGTAATTGCCCGTTGTCACGGACTTTCAAGAATCATGCAGCTCGCCCTCAACCAAAACCCTCACTATGTCATTGAGGTTGTCTCTGAAAGGTTTGACACGCTCAACAAAGTGGAGCAGACCAAGGTACTGATCCATGAACTGATGCATATCCCCCATTCCTTTGGAGGTGGGTTCCGGACTCATAGGTCCTATGTGACACAGAAGAAGGTTGAGAGAATGTATAAGAGGTTTGTGCAGGCAGTGTAAGCATTGCGCCCCATATGTAGGAGTGATAATTCAAGACCTGGGCCCGATCTCACCTGTCAATGGAAATTTCATTTTGCGAAGGCTGAACGTAGTGCACCAGTGACCTCATCCATAGCATCTCTGGCTCGGCCCACCAACGCGGCCAAGCTGAAAAAGGCATGAATCATGCCTTCATAGTAGGTATACGTAACCGGCACACCCGCTTGTTTCAATCGGCTTGCGAAGGCCTCCGGCGGGCCACCTAACCTTATAAAAACAGGGTTCCTGCTCTCTCTCGCCTTCATTGGTGTTAGGGTATGGACAAGCGGCGTGCCCTGCTGCTCCATCTGTTGCAATAATGCCTCTACTTGGGGATGAAGCTTTCCCGTTGCCATGGTAAACCTCCTCGTGTGAATAGGAACGATCAGTAACGACCCGCGCAAAGGATTATTGGTCCAAATCACCTTTATGCATCTCACGCCACTCCTTTGGGCTCACGTAATTCTCTCCCTGAATCCACATACCCCGCTTTAATAGCCTGGCTTCCTCTTGTGCATGCCAAAAAGGATTAAGGTTCAGGCCTCCTGGAGATTTGCCTCGATAAACCTCTGCCAGACCAGCCCGAACCATTTCAAGATTGATGTCTTTGCCGTTTAGGTAGATCACTCCCAATATTCGATTGTTTTGATCCAGCCCATAGCCTTTGATTTCTACGACCTTATTCAATATCAACCCTGCTAAATACCTCTTGGCATGCTGACTGTATGGCTGTCCTGGCTCTCTCTCTATTCTGGAAATCTCTGGAGCGTCTATTCCGGCCAAACTGACCGTTACTACAATATCAAATCAGGCCAGGCAATCCTTGTCATACCCTTCGGCCTTCACGGTGTTGCCATCGTGGACCCAGGTGATCTTGAATTGGCCACCCGATGACTGGGTCGGTAATGAAAAAAGGAAGGCGATCAGGAAGGGTATAATACCTTTCAAGATTTTGCACATCTTCTATCAACAATCGGCAGAGAACCCCGGGCGTGAGCTCGCGGGTGTCTACTGCCTGCAAGCGGTCCCTCCATGCTAATTCCTGAATGTCTCATTCCGCGCAAGGAATACAAGCAAAACAATGGTAGACACGAGAATAAAGATAATTGCAGCCTGGAACCAAAAGACATGGACAAAGCTGTAATGTTTAATTAGCTGTTTGGCTGTAACAACCGATAAAGAGCCAACACCAAAGGTGGAAATAAACTTTAGACCGTAGCTTGTTGAACGAAGCCTTTCCGGCGTAAGGCGGGCAACCAGGCTGTTCTCGATGGGCTGCATGCCCATGGCAAAAAAAACATAGCCAATGGCAAAAACAAACAGGGGAATATTAACAAACTGTGTCATAAGCACCATAAAAGGCAGGGACATCAGATGAAAGGCAAAATAGCCGAGACGTAGATCCACTTTATCTGCAAGGCGTCCTCCTGACATCTGCCCGAAAATACCAAAAAAATACACAATGGAGGTAAGCACAGTGGCAGCCAAGGTCTTTGTACCGGAGAGCCTTATAAAGGACAAATTGCTGATGATCTTATTTAAGAAAGGAACGGCCTGTTCAAAGTAGGCAGGTATAACCACGGACGTGCCGCGACTGGAGAATCCTGCCAGCATCATACATACACATAAAACCGCAAAATACAGCAGATATCGCCTTGTATCTCTCTGCTTTTCAGACGCATCTGTCTGTACCGAGGTCTCGTCAATATTTACCAAAAACATCATAAGACCAGATAAAAAAACAAAAGCGCCTAAAATAATGTAGATTGCACGCCACCCAAACCTATAGGTCATAATCCCTGTCACAATAGGTGCAAGCCCGAGGCCGAGATTTCCAAAAACACCGTTTATTCCAAGGGCATATCCCCTCCTCCTACATCCCTTGCTGATAAGCCCCGTGCCCGCAGGATGATAAATTGAGGCAAAGAAACCGATAAAGGTTAGGCTAATCATCAAAAACTTTGCCTGACTTGTCATACCTGCAAGCAGGGAAAAGACTCCCAATCCAAGCAGATAAATCGTCAGCATTCGCCGACCATTCCATAAATCAGTCAATATACCCATGGGCAACGCGCCCAGGCCAAAAAACAGGTACATGAGAAAGCCAAGTGACAACACCTCGGGAATTGACATCTCAAAATACTTTGTGAGAGGCATTACCAGCGAGGGAAAGATAAGCATGTAGAAATGGGACAAGAAGTGGCAGTAACAGCTAACAATGATTATCTTTTGCTCATTTGAAATCATTGGGCGGTACTTTTCTCAGCCTTTCTCTTGTTGTTTTTTGTGGTAACTGTTCAGCCAAGACACCAAGCCTTTCGGCCGTGAGACGCTTGACCCTGAGGGCTTCGAGTGAGCCTCAACCGAACTCCTCGCAGCCCAAGGGCTCAAGACCGAACGGGCTTGGCAGGTGGGCGATATCGCAAAGAAAAATACCACTGCTGCCGGCAGTGGTCAATCGACCTGAGGCAGATCAGGGTTTGCTCCTCGCGAGCCATGGGAATCTGCCTGTTTCTACGTGTAATGCTTTACAATTATGGCAGACTTTATCTCTGATTCCGACTCGTCGGGAATGCCCTTTTTGTTTTTCGGCTTCCGAATTCAGGAACTCGGAAGCCGGGCTTCGTTACCCGACAGGGAAATAGCGAACGGAAAATTCATTCTCTTCCCAGTCATAGGCCAGGCATGAGTTCTTACGCCAGTTGAGCTCATCCTGGCGAGGAAAGTCTTCACGGATAAAGGAGCCCCGACTTTCCTTTCTTGAGAGGCTGGCAGTGAGCACCGCTTTGAGCACGAAAGTGGCACCCATCAAATCCTCCTTCGATTTTCTATCATGGACTGTCTGGGGGGCTACTATCTTCAGCTCTATTTCCAACTCCGTGACCTTGGCCACTCCTCGCCTCAATCCATTTTCAGACCTGACCACTCCGGCACATGCCCAGGCAATCTCCCGTATCCGCCGTCGGAGCCCTCTCAGTGTCCCCCGGCTGGAAGATGGATGATACCAGAAGTCCCTTGATGAGCCTTTCAGATTTGCCAGAGATATGTGGTGGGTGAGTGCATATCGAGCGGCACTACGGCCGGCAATCCTTCCAAACACCACGCATTCCATCAAGGCATTACCACTCTTCCTGTTAGCACCGTGAAGGCCCCAGGCCACCTCGCCACAAGCGAAAAGACCAGGCAAAGTGGTATGTCCGCATTCATCTATCCGTACGCCCCCCATAAAAAAATGGGCAGCAGGCGAAACAGCGAAGGGTTCTCTTTGGAAATCAAATTTCATCCTTGTTAAAAGGCTCAAGGGATGTCTCTTCCAACGCGAGGGAGGAACCGTTCGGTAATCCATATAAAGTGGTCCTTTTTGACCTTCCTGAAAGAGGATGGCCGAGAATCTATCCCTCTCCGTGACGTGTGACTTGCTTGGATCATCGAGACCATGCTTCTTAAGGATGTTCTCCTCAGCGGCATTGATCAGTTTCGCCTCCTGAGGGTAAGGAGGATAAAGCAGCATTGAGGGAAGACCTGGCTGGGCTATCACCAGGGGGTAGAACTGAACGAACTCAATGTCCCATAGCTCAAGCCCCGTTTTTGCGGCCAGGTAATATCCCTGCCCCATGATGCTCTTTTGATTATCGTTCCTGAGGTAGATAGCCCCAGCGCCTCCGGAAGCCAGCACAACCGCCGAGGCATAGATGAATATCCCCTCCCCTGTTCTATCAAATCCCCTCACACCATACACCCTCTCCCCGTCACTTAAGATCTCGGTCACATAAAGACCAGCCAAGACCTCAATCCCACTCACCTTTCTTATTCTCCCTGCCAAGGCCCTCACTAATGTTATGCCCGGGATGAGATCGGGACGGGCGGATTTAACGTAGTAGCCGTCCGAAAGTTCAACCAGTTTGAGATCCAAGGAACGGAGCAGAGAAAAGCCAGTTGAGGCCTCCTTTGCCATCAGCCTCACCAACAACTCATGATTTATCTCTTTCCCTGTCTGTAACGTATCCCTGACGTATTTCTCAGTGGCATACTGCGTAGTAGGGCCAGAAAAGGTTGCATTGGACAAGGCAGAGTTGGTGCCTAGCCCAATTGTCCCCCTATCTATTATCACCACTTTTCCACCTTGCTCTCTGGCCGCTAAGGCAGCCACCATCCCCGCACAGCCTCCCCCTATTACAATGACATCCTTTTTCATCCCGGCTACCGCCCTAATCAATTAGCACAAACCCATACCGACGCCACGCCAAACTGAATCTAGCTTGTTCCGGCCAACCATATGAACCACACCAGCCTCACTGTTTCCTGTACAGTCATGGCACGGACGCCATGGAATAAATCCGCGTTTCTCCATAGGCATTAACTGGGTCTTCAACCTTATCATAGGATTTACCGCAACATTTAGTAATTCCTATAAAATCTGTCTCTCCTGAACATCATTGTCCATTACTCCCACCTGTCCCCATCCTTCTTTTTCAAATCAATATACTGCACCCTTCCCCGTTCATTGACAAAAGAACTCAAAATCCAGCTCACGACACTGATGAGCAGGGAGCCAAAAACAGCGGACCAGAAACCGTATACCTCAAATCCTGATATAACGCCTGAGGCCATCTTGAGCAGCATGGCATTTATGATAAAGGTGAACAGACCCAGACTCAGTATGTTGATAGGGAGAGTCAAAACAATAAGGATCGGACGGAAAAAGGCGTTTAGGATGCCGAGCACCGCTGCCGCGAGCAAGGCACTAAAGAAACCCTTTACCACTATCCCCTCTATCACGTATGAAGCAAACATGATAGCTGCTGTGAGTATTAACCACCTTATGAAAAGCCCTTTCATCTTGGTCTTCTCCCTTTAGCTCTCCCGTTTTCTTTGAAGCCTAAGCCTCTACCGCCAATTCATCCGGCACATTCCTGAGTGAAAGCTTAGCCCCACTCCTTATCGGACTAATCTCCAGAGCGTGTAACGGACCGACGCATGCGTTTTGTCTCACTTTGGCGACGCTTGGCCTCCAACCGTCGTCTCCTCGAAGCGAGCGTCCGTGTTGTGTTACGGCGGTCTTTGGGCTTTTCCGACGCCTTGCGGATCAGCTTGACCAGCCGATCAATCGCGTCCTGACGATTTCGATTCTGGGTGCGGAACCGCCGGGCCTCGATAATCAGAAAGCCGTCTTCGGTAATCCGCCTGCCGGCCAGACGAACCACACGTTCGCGAACGTCATCAGGTAAGGAGGGGGATTTGCCCACGTTGAAGCGCAGCTGCACGGCCGTGGAGACTTTGTTGACATTCTGCCCTCCAGGACCAGATGCGCGGATGAATTCCTGATGGATTTCCCTTTCGTCAATTGCGATGGTGCCCGTGATGTGAATCATCTCTCTATCTTACCCCGGGCCAGTGCATACTTAGCGCCGGCCTGGCTGTACCCCCTAATGACGGGTATGAGCGGTACACCAAAGATTGGCGGCCCTCCTCATAAGTCTTATTCGGAATTCAATGAAAACCGCAAAGATCATTGAATCGTCGTGCTCTCTGAGTGGTTAACTTTAGGAATACGGCTTCCCTTTTGCTTGAGGGAGTATAGAAAAATGGGGCCCGTGCGTCAAGCCAGAAAGCGTCTCAACATATGGTGCTTCAAGGTTATCCGATTGGGAGAAGGTTCATCTTCATGGCCTAATCACCTCAAGTACCTTACCGGCACCATTTAATATAAAGAGCACAAATCCATGTTCAAATGAATTACGGGCCAGTTCTTCATATTGAATAGCCTGGACCTCATATTTTTGCCCTTGTTCGCGTGTCAGATGTTTAAGGCACTGGATGGCCTCCTCCTTCTCGAGGAAGGTTGGTATGAATGATACATCTTTTTCTTCGTCATGCTGTCCCAAAAACTGCTCATTTCCACCGGGATCCTGCACCACAACCCAGACCCAAGGATTTCCTTGAACCACTTTGCTCATCCCATGCTCCTTTCTAGAAGGTGACAAATTTCGGATCAAATCTTCACATGTCATTTATTATCTTCTGAACTGTTTTCCTTGACAGCTCGTCTTCCTCCACGCATTGCTCTCCTCGCTTAACAGCTCCGGTCACAGCACTACAGCCCACCCCGAATGGGAGCATCACCGGTTTGTTAATATAGTAGCCGATAGTCTAAGGGTATGGGTGTCTTTTTTTGATTATGCCCCTGGTCCAGACCTGGCTTATAAGGCATTAGTATGGAGAGTTAAGCTGCGAAATAATACAGTGATGCTACGATATTCCAGATACTTCGCGCCTTGTCTCATTTGCCTTGATCTCCAAACCTCCCACCCTTCAGGGTCAAAACATGGTCCGAAATCCTTTTTATCAGATCCGCATAGTGGGAAACAATGATCAAGGTGCATCTTTCCCTAAGGCTTTCCAGCAGTTCCTCAATCTTTAAGGCCGCCTCTATGTCTAGTGATGATGTGGGCTCATCAAGCAGGAGTACCTCTGGCTGCATAATCATGGCCCTGGCAATGCACAGCCTTTGTTGTTGCCCACCGGAGAGTTTCAGGGCTGAATCCTCTAATCGGCCCTTCACCTCATCCCATAGAAAGGCATTTTTTAGTAATTGTTCCACCTTCTCCTCAATATAGCTTCTGTCCGTAATACCAGATAATCTCAATGGGAAGGCAACATTCTTGAAGATGCTCATGGGCAGAGGGTTCGGGACCTGAAACACCATTCCCACCTTTTTTCTCAGGGTGGTAGCAGGTAAACTATAGATATCGACATACTGACCGTTTAGTTTCATCTCCACCTTACCCTCAACCCTGCAGTTGGGAATGGATTCATAAAGCCTGTTCAGAACCATCAGGAATGTGGTCTTACCCACTCCGGAGGGGCCAATGATAGTGGTTATAGCATTTTCCTGGAGTTCCGCCTNAAGCCCTCTTAAGACCACCTTTTGCTGATAGTAGAAATTCAAACCATCTATTTTGATCTTTGTCTCTCTCATGGGTGTCTTCTATATACGGATAGCAAATCGGATTGCCACCTTTCTCTTCAATATGTTGGAAAGGGCGAAAAGAAAAACACAGATGGTGAGCAGAATTATTGAGGCCCCAAATCCCTTCATCAGCTCCTCCTGGGAATTATAATCTGAAGAGATGTAAAAAATATAGAAGGGGAGCGCCTCATATTTGCCAAGCAGTGAAGAGGGAATCCCGGCCATGGCCACGACCCCCGTTAGCATAATGACCGCTGTATCCTCTGCGCATCTACCTATGGCCAAGATGATGCCACTTACGATACTGGAAAGGTTATAGGGGATCAATATGAATAATATGTTTTGCAGCTTGGATGCGCCCAGGGCGAGCCCCGTGGTTTTGATGGAAAACGGCAGATTAACAAGAGATTGCTCAGTTGTCCTGATAATATAGGGAAGCACGAGGCAGGCCAGGGCCAGACTCGAGATGAGAAAACAGGGGTAGATACGATCGGATAGGTGTCTGTGTAGAAAGACAGAAACGGCAAATCCGAAAAGGCCCACCAAGATGGAGGGTATTCCGGCAAGGACATCGAGTAAGAAGTTGAAGAAAGGCTTCCACCTGAAATTACAGTATTCCCCAAGATAGATGCCGCTGGCGACCCCGACGGGAATGGCCCAGATAATGGAGGTAACAATCAAGAGCAAGGTGCCGACTATTGCAGGGAAGAGACCCCCAAATACCTCCTTTCGCAATAGAAGTGCGTCCAAGGCCCTGGTTTCCTCGAATATCAGGGAAAGGCTCAAGGCAGGGATACCCCTATGGAGCAAAAAAGAAAGAAGCAACCCTATGGCGCCTATAAGGATGATGCCGGCCATCCAGGCAAAAAGGGTAATTCCGTACTCAACGAAACGATTCATCTCTCCCTCAAGATTTGAAAATATCCCAGCAACCTCAATATAAGCACAATGAGTGCGGTAAAGACAAAAAGTATCAAACCACAGACAAATATGGATTTGAACTCCGGGCTCTCGTAGTCGCTCGCGATTATCAGTGCTATATGGGACGTCAGAGTCCTGGCAGCATCGGATAGTCCCTTGGGAATCTGGAGTGCGTTACCGGCAATCATAAGGGAAATTAAGGTGTCTCCTGCAGCCCTTCCGGCGGCCAGAACCAATCCCGAGATTATTCCCTTCCAGGCCAAGGGAATGATAACATAAATCAGCTTTTGAACTGGGGTGGCGCCCAGGGCATCTGCCGCATCGAGATAGTTCTTTGGCACGGAATTGAAGGCATCGGATAAAAACAACACGATAGTGGGAAGGATGAGGAGTGCCAGCATGATAGAGGCACTTAGTACACACATCCCTGTTCCCTTTTGAAAAATCTCCCTGACCAGTGGTACCAGCAGAAATATCGCTACAAATCCATAGATAACGGTTGGAATGCCTGTCATGAACTCCACAAGTTTTCTCAGCAATCTGCCGAAATTTTGCTGAGAAAAGACGCTGATGAGGGCTGAACACCCTATTCCAAAGGGCGTGGCAATGAGGATGGCAAAAGAGGCGATGATGCCCGTGCCGACCATCATCGGAAGCACGCCAAACCTGCCCTCATAGGGGTTCCATCCCAGCCTGAGGAATTGAGCGATATGGCCTCCTTTGAACAGTGGCAGACTGAACAGGAACATGAAAGAGAGGATACATATGGTAATGGAGGTACTGAGTAGGGCACCGAAAAGGAACCCCCTTTCGGCAAGTTTTTCTACTGAAGATCTCATTATCTGACCGGAATAAAGCCTTTTTCTGCGACGATCTTCTGTCCCTCTTTGCTCAGGATATAATCTATAAAGAGCCTGGTCAACCCAGCGGGTTCTCCTTTGGTGTTCATATAGAGTCCTCGGGCGATTTCATAGTCTCCATTCCGTACATTCTCTAAGGTAGGGGAAATGCCGCCTAAGGAAACAGGCACCACCGTATCATCTAAATACCCTACAGAGATATAGCCAATCCCATAGGGATCCATGCCAATGGATGATTTCATGGCACCGTGCGATTTCACGAAGTTGGCCGCTTTGGTTATTTTCCCTTTGCTCAATGCCTTCTCCCAGAATACCTTCCGGGTACCACTGGAGGCATCCCGGGTGTAAATATTGATCCCCCTATCCTTCCACCTCAGGGCTTTCCAGTTATTAACCTTTCCTGAAAAGATATCTATGATTTGACTCCTGTTCATTCTGACTACAGGATTCTCCGGATTAACGACAACGGCGATACCGTCTATGGCAAATTTAAACATGTTCAGCCCATACCTATCTATTTCATTATCCGTTGCCTTCCTTCCTGTATTTCCTATGTCTACCAGCCCTTCTCCCACCTGTTTGATCCCAACGCCAGAACCACCCCCGGCAATAGTGATCCTGATATCCCGGTTCACGCCCATAATCCTTATTGCTGCCTCTTTCATTACTGGAATGTGCGCCGTGCCTCCGGCAATCCTGAGGGTTCCCTTCACGCGAAGAAACCGGTCTAAATCCCCTGCAATGACAGACGTTTTTCCAAGCAGCAAAAGGACAAAAATTCCGACCAAAGATACGGCTAATTTGAATCTCATAGCTGTCCCTCCTTCATTTGCTTTATATTGGTTTCCTCTGGCATCCCCTAGTAGTTATAACCTGATATAGTGATCTCCCCACCTCTTCTTTGGTTAGCGTGGCATAGAGCCAGACTGAAAGGGATTTGAAAAATGATGATAATTAGAAATGAAAGAAAGTTGATTTTTCGGCCTGACCCTGTGCCTACCGAACCCGGGTAGAATTCTTTATCGTGCGTCAGGTAAAGCCGAAAAATTGATACATAGACAAGCTCCTTGTGGTAGGAAACCTCTCTGCCACACCCTGTATTATCTTTTCCTTCAGGACTATTGTTTTTGAATTTTTTGAATATGTCAAATTCAAAATAGTTATAATGCTTTCTTGATTATAACAGAAATTTATGCTAATTATTCCTGACAGTTCAATATATTAAGCGGCTTCTATTATGAGTTACGATCAATTTAGGAATATTACCATTCAACAGATGGAATCCCTTATATATCTAGTTGAGGAGGGAAGCTTCAGCCGTGCTGCGAAACGGGTGTTTCTGACCCAGCCATCCCTTACCAAACATATCAAAAACTTAGAAGATTCGGTCAACGCCAAGATTATCAACAGGAAAAATATGGCGATATCTTTAACCCCTGAGGGAAAGATCCTCTATGATTATGCAAGAAGAATTTTAAGGCTAAGAGATGAAGCAAAAGAAAAGATTTTAAGGATAAAGGAAAATCAATCAGGAAGCATCTTTGTCAGTGCGAGCACCATACCTGCAACATATATCCTTCCCCACCTTCTGAATGAGTTTAGGAAGCTTTTTCCTGATATCCGGGCCTATATTCAAGCCAATGACAGTGAAGAAACCCTTGAAATGATCCTGAATAATCAGGCAGAAATCGGCTTTATAGGTAAAGAAACATTAAATAAAAGGTTAAATGTTGAACCCTTATGGAAGGACAGGCTTGTTTTGGCGGTACCGGCGGATCATCCCTGGAGAAAGAAGGATTATGTAATACTTGATGATGTCTCAAAAGAACCCTTTATCATCAGAGAAGGAGGTTCTGCAACCCGGAAAGTCCTGGAAGAATACTTAGCACAAAATACTTCCAGGAGCCTTTCCAGATTCAATATTGTCTGTGAAATGGGAAGCTCTGAAGCAGTCAAAGAAGCAATCATAGCTGGTCTCGGTGCCTCCATTCTTTCAATACATGCGATCAAGCGGGAATTAAAAGAGGGGACACTTATTGAGGTACCAATTAAGAGCTGCGCTATTCAAAGATATTTTTATCTGATTTACAAAAAGCAATTCACTTTATTGCATTATCATAAGCTGTTTCTGAAATTTGTAAAAAATTACAAACTCAGTTTTTCTGTTTAAAGGCAGCGGCCATAAGACCTCACAATATTTGGCGGTTTTGGCCTGTATACCGAGTAGATTGGGAGACGAAGGAGGTAGAAACCGATGTCACTAAGCGAGGATATCAAAGATTTTGGCCTTGATTTAGGTTATAGCAAAGTCGGCATTACCACTGCCGACAATTTTCCCACCTACATCGAAGAACTCAATGCCAGGTATGAAATGTACGCCTGGTACATCGAAGGCGCTTTCCGGCCAATCCAAGGTGCTGACCCCAAGAGCATCATGCCATCGGCCAAGTCTATCATCGCGGTCGTGTATGACGGCTCCAAGGAAGCCTTTCCTGAGAAGCTCGTCGGCAAGATAGGACGGCTCTACCAGTCGAGATGTTACCTGACCCCCCGTCACCGCATCAACGGGGCGCGACGTCAGTTGATGCGGCAGTTTCTGGAAAACAACGGATGCCAAGTCGCCCGGCGGCTGGTTGTTCCTGAGCGGTTGTCAGCGGCACGAGCTGGGATCGTCACTTACGGAAAGAACACCTTCGCCTTCGCTGACGGGATAGGCTCGTTTATCCTCATGACCGCCTTCGTTGTGGATGCAGAGCTTGACTATGATGAGCCCACCCTGGAAGTAAACTGCCCACCCAAATGCACCGCCTGCATCGATGCCTGTCCCACGGGTGCTCTGTACGAACCGCTGAAGATGAATCCACACCGCTGTATCGCCTACAACTGCTTTATGACGCAGGATGGCTTCCCAGCAGGTACTACAAGCTACATCCCACCGGAAATCAGGGACAAGATGGGCTCCTGGATTCATGGCTGCGATATTTGCCAAGAGGTATGCCCCAGAAACCGGAACAGGCTAAAGGCAAAGCTACCACCGAACGAGTTTCTGGTCAAAGCAGCAGAGGATTTTGAGCTACCCAGGCTCCTCAACCTGGCCGACGGGTTCTACGCCAAAAGGGTCCAGCCGCTGATGTATAACTATATCAGAGAAAAGAAGTACTTCCAGAGAAATGCCGCCATTGCGCTGGGAAATACGGGAGACCCCGCCTTCATCCCAGACCTTGCCGAGGCAATGCACGATCCAGAAGAGCTGGTGCGCGGCTATGCCGCCTGGGCTCTGGGTAAGATCGGCGGCGCCCAAGCCAAGCAGATCCTAGAGGAAAGCCTGGCACATGAAACGTCCAACTCCGCTAGAAAGGAAATCAAAGCTGCCCTGGCTGCTGCCTGAGCTAACCTATTAGCAGCTAAAAGGGGTGACTTTCAGCAAAGGAGGGAATATTGATATGAGCCCCGAACTACGCGCCAAACCTGCCTGGCTAAAACCACTGTATCCGTGGGAACAACACACAATCACTGTGAATGGGCGAACCATGGCCTATATCGACGAAGGCGATACGAAAGCGCGCCCCGTCCTGCTCCTCTCAGGAAACCCTACCTGGAGCTTTCTCTATCGGGACTTCATCGGGCCTCTCACTCAGGCTGGCTACCGAGCCATTGCCCCTGACTGGGTAGGAGCTGGCTATTCCGATCACCCCCGTGTTGACGCAGCCCTGACATTTTCCCATCACATCGCCGACCTCGTATCGTTAATGGACCAACTCCATCTGCGCGGCTTCGTCATTGTTGGCCAGGACTGGGGTGGGCCGCAAGGAGTGGGCGCCGCGTTACAGCGTGTGGAACGGCTCGACGCAGTTGCCCTGATGAATACCTGGCTGTTCACCGGCTATGTCGGCCGTTTCCACTCCTCGCCGCGGCCGTGGACTACATGGCATGCGCCGCTCATCGGCCAGTTCTTCATGAAACGCCACAAGGTCCTCTCCCATGCAGGCCCCTCCGTCACCAGCCAGCGTGGGATGAGCGAAGCAGAGGTACGTGCCTACCACCACGTTTTCGACGAGCCGGACTCAGACCACGTTGTGCTCACCTGGCCACGCACCATCCCCATGCATGAGGGAGACCGCGGCTGGGACGACATGCTAGCCATCGAACGTCGGCTACCCGAACTGGCTAACGTCCCAATCCTCCTTCTCTGGGCTCCCGGGGACAACGTCTTCACTATCGAGTATGCCAACCGACTCAAGGAAGTGTTGCCGCATGCGCAGGGCCCAATCACGTTCGACAAAGCCGCACACTTCCTCCAGGACGACCGTGGGCCAGACATAGCCCGTGCAATAGTGGAATTCCTGGATAGAACTGTAGGGAGGTCACTATGAGATTCATCACTCCAAGCAAAAGGGAATTGTCTTACCTCCGTGCCGACCCGTTGCTGTGGGAACAGGAGCTTGACGTGCGCCCGGACGTCGCTGAAGCCATTGAGCAAGCCACGGGCATTCGCGCCGGGCGTGTCTACTGGCGGTCGGACCACGACCATCTCTATGCCCTCGAACTCGCTGACCTCGGCCGCAACCGTCCCTCCATAGCCACGGTCTACGGTTTCTGGGACCGCTACGAGCCACGACCACCAGAGCACGAAATCGACGCAGACCTTCTTAGCTTCTTGATATGGATGGCGGGAGTCACCAAGAGCATCGATCCCTCCGATGTAAAACGAGTGGCAGAGTTCACCCACAAGCAAACCGGGAAGGTGCAGACCACCTGGCCCAAGGGCTCGGTGCTGCGCACGTCTGAAGAACGCTTTGCCAACCTGCCCGACTTCCCCTACGAACCTCGCTACGTGGAGGTGGAGGGACTCCGCATGGCCTATGTTGAGCATGGTTCGGGCGACCCTATCCTGATGCTCCACGGCGAGCCAACCTGGGGATACCTCTACAGGAAAATGATACCACCGCTATCGCAGGTGGGACGCGTCATAGTGCCTGACCTGATCGGTTTTGGACGGTCGGACAAGCCAGTGGCCGATAATGCTTACTCCTACAAGTCACACGTGCGGTGGATGCGGAGATTTATCGAGGCGCTGCACTTGAAGCGAATCACTCTCGTCTGCCAAGACTGGGGTGGGGAGATCGGCCTGAGAGCAGTCGCTCAGATGCCGAAGCGCTTCAGCCGGCTTGTACCGATGAATACAGGCATCCCGTACGGCCGCGGCGCCAGCTCTAGCGAGGCCTTTATGGATTGGCGACGCTATTCGCAGCGGCAGCAAGATATGGATGTCCCGGCAGTAATGAAGAGAATGAGCCCCTGTGTTCTGACTGACGCCGAAGCCGCGGCCTACAGAGCGCCATTCCCATCCAAAGACTACCAGACTGGCGCACTAGTCTTCCCGCGGCTGGTGGTGATACGTTCCAACCATCCCGGTTCCTACGACAATTACGTCGCTGTTCAAACGCTCAAGACTCTAGACCTACCCGTATTGCTACCATGGTCAGACGGCGACCCGATAACCAGGGAAGGGGAATCCGTGTTGCGCGGGATCTTCAAAAACTGTGCTCCCCCGCTTATCATTACCAATGCTGGCCACTTCATACAGGAGGATGCGGGAGAGGAAGTCGCTGAACACATCCGCACCTGGATGGCATCAACGCCATAGCTAAGTACATGTATTCTTAACTACGATGACATATTTAATTACTCATTGCTCATTGATAAGGGCCCGAGGGATATTTTTTTCCTGGATGCCCCAGACAAAAGTCCGTCTAGCGGGCCGGCTCAAAATGGTTTACAGCAACGAGTCAATAACTGACAAGAACGGAGTGGAAGTAAACCATTTTGAACCGGCCCCTCCTATGCATGGTTTAGTGGCATCCTGTGGAAAAAAATACCCCCCGGCCCCCAGCCGATAATTCACAGATTGATCCACCTGCTGCTTGACGCGAAAAATACGTCACCGAATTTACGAGTTAAAGCACTAAGGCAAACATAGGAACACAGTTTTCTATTAAAAACGCGTTCCTATTCAAAAAAAGACCTGAGGCCTTTCTTGAGCCTTATTCGTAGACTTTTTCCTCATTGTCAGGTGTGATTGCATCCTCCTCCACATCCCTGGGCTCGATCTTTCTTTCTTTCAATTCTTTATAGTATTCATGCTGGATGAGAAGATTCATGACCTCGTTAGTACCGGTCCAGATCATCGCCAGGCGACAGTCCCTCAGGAAACGCTCTATAGGATAGACACTGGTATACCCAATCCCGCCCATAATCTGCATAGCACTATTTATTACCTTCCAGGCAGCCTCAGTGCCTACCTTTTTGGCCTCTGAGACCAATCTGCGGGAATCACCACCGGAGTCGGCTATCCTGGCTGCTGCGTAAACTAAGGCCCTCGCTGCGTCCAGGGTGCTCACTGAATCGGCCACCATAAAGTTCACTGCCTGGAATTTATCTATGGTTCTTCCAAACGCCTTCCGCCTTGTTGAGTAGCGTGTGGCTACCTCCAGGGCAGCCCTTCCCAGGCCAAGGCAACCGGCACCGCTTGTAAGCCTTTCGGGGACCATCATCCTGTTAAAGACACGATAGGCCTGGTGCAGCTCACCAACAAGGTTCTCTTTGGGAACCCTCACATCCTTAAACACAATACGTCCGGTGCCACCACCCCTTGTTCCAAGTAGGGTATAAATGGTTTGATCCTTTACTCCCATATCCCTCTCAACAATAAAGCAACTGATTGACTCATGCGGTGGTGCATCAGGCGCTGATTTGGCATAGACCAGGAAATAATCGGAGTCCTTGGCGCCTACCACAAAGCGTTTCTCGCCATTGAGGACAAATGAATCGCCGTTTTTTACTGCCCGTGTTGTGGCGCCAAAGAAATCAGAACCCCCGCGTGGTTCAGTCAGGGCCTCTGCAGAATATAGTTTACCTTCATTGGTAGGCTTAAGATAGCGCTCCTTTTGTTCCCTGGTTCCGAAGACATTAATGGCCTCTCCAACAATACTGGGCATAACATAGGCACATGATATGGAGTTACCGAGCACCCCAACCTCTTCAATAGCAGCCACCTCAGCTGTCCATTTCAGGCCACGGCCCCCATATTCCTTTGGAAAGCGGAGGCCAAGGAGATTCCTCTTTCCAGCCATCTCAACAAATGGACGACCAGTCTCAATTGTGCTCAGATCCATATCACGTACAAGCTGATATGGGACATCATTTTTTACAAAATCCCTGACCTCATCCTGTAATGCCTTCTCCTGCTCGGTCAACAAAAAATCAAACATGATCCATCCTCCGCTTTATGGTATATATTTTCAAAACCTTTGATAACCTTCAAAGGGTGAGGAAGTTAACAGGTTTCCCGTTGAGAAAATTGGCCCGGCCCCGCGTCAAATTCTAATGGGGTTTACTCTCCACCCCGTTCTCGCCTTTGGAAAACCTGCCATCTTCCTTTGGTAGTTGAATATTCAGGCGTTTGATCCTCCTCCACAGGGTCTGTCTACCAATACCCAATTCCCTGGCAGCTGCCTTGCGATTCCAATTATTGTCCCTTAGCACCTGCAAAAGGAATCCTCTCTCCAGATCAGCCCACTTAATCCTCTTTGATGAAACAGGCTCTTGGATCCCAGTTCCTTTAAGAGTGAGAGCTGGCTGAAGATAATCTGGCAGGTGCTGGCCCTCTATAAGTGCTCCGCGACAAAGGACAGTAGCGTGTTCAACGATATTTTCTAACTCCCTGACATTGCCTGGAAAATCATATGCCATCAGGATAGAAAGTGCCTCTTGTGATATACCTGTTATCTCCTTCCCACTCAACCGTTTAAATCTCCTCAAGAAATGATCAACCAGGAGGGATATATCCTCCCGCCTTTCTCTCAGAGGCGGCAGGGTGAGCTTGACTACATTAATCCGGTAATAGAGATCCTCCCTGAAGGATCCCTTTTTGACCAGGGCATCCAGATCCTTATTTGTGGCTGCCACAACGCGGATGTTGGCATGAATGGTCTTGTTTGAACCTAATAGTTCATAGGTTCTTTCCTGCAGGACCCTCAGCAACCTTACCTGGAGGTGAGCAGAGAGATCACCTATTTCGTCTAAGAAAAGGGTCCCTCCTTCGGCTGCGGCAATTCTGCCAATTCTATCCGCGGTGGCACCGGTGAATGCGCCCGCCTTGTGACCAAAAAGCTCTGACTCAATCAAACTATCTGGCAGTGCACCCAGATTTACAATAACAAGGGGGCCGCCACTGCGTGCACCTAAGGAATGAATAGCCCTTGCAAAGAGCTCCTTTCCGGTTCCACTCTCTCCTTGCAGAAGTACCGTGCTATCGCTCTGGGCAACCTGTTCCAGGATAACGAATAGCCTATGCATTTCCTTGCTCTTACTGACCATGTCAAAAAATGTATGCCTGCCAGTTAGTTCTTTCCTGAGCTCTTCTACAAGACTAAGATCCCTGAAGGTCTCAACGCCACCTATTATCCGGCCATCTTCATCTTTAAGGATGGCTGTTGATATGCTCACCGGGATCCTTTCTCCACCGGAGGCCACAATATAGATAGACTGGTTAACGATCCGCTTTCCTGTTTCTATTGTTTGCCTCAAGGCACATTGTTTCTCGCATATATTCGCCCTGAAAACCTCCCAACATTGTCTGCCAAGTGCCTCTTGCTTGCTTATCCCCGTGATTAGCTCAGCAGCCCGGTTGAAGGATGTAATCCTCCAGTCGAGATCAACGGTGAAGACACCGTCTGCGATGCTGTCCAAGATAATAGATGTTTGGTCCTTTGCCATTTGGGTTTGTTGGGTTCACCTATAACTTTAGCTCACTTTAGGCCTGCCCGTAACGCTCTCGCCTCCGAGCCGGGCAGGCACTTCAGCTCACTTTACACTTCCTTCATATATACCTGGCTGCATACTGCCTGACTGGATGGCCATCTAATACATGGAATTGTCTCATTTTTTTAAGGGTGATAGGTGAGAACATGCCTATGGGAAGGTAGATTATCTTTTTCCCCATCCTGGAGGCAAAAGATCTACACAGGGAAGATGGGGGAAAGGAAGCGACATAAACAACATGCCTTTCAAGGGAATAATCAAGGGCGGCAAGAAGAAGTCTCTCTGGCTTGTTTCTCGCAATATCAAATAGTGAATCCTTCCAGATGTCATATACCCTCAGGGGGGGAAAGGTGAGCATGAATCCGCCATACTGACACCTAGATATTCCGGGCCCAACAACTACCTCACCTGCTGGGGTACTGTAAAAGGCCATATCTGATTCCTGATTGTGCTCCCCCAGCCATGTAACCCGCCAGGGAAACTCCCCTCTGCCTTCTGCATCTGGGAGATCTGGGTCAAAAATAACCACCACAGAGCCCACCTTTCCCTTTAGGGCTATATTCTCCCGTACATATATCTTCCCCTCTTTCCAATTCCTTAGTGTCTCCCTGATGTCAATTCCGTCCATCATGGAGCTGGCAAAGGGAACAATCCTGCTATGTTCCTCTGACTTCTCTTTCAGGGCCCTTTTTTTTAGATAATTCCCAAATCCCTCAATTACGATATCCTCTGGCTGGTATGAGCAGATGGAATAACCTTTGAAGGCCCCTTTCCACTCCCCAGGAAATCTTTCTTTTTGTCTCCTCTTAATAGGTACCGGTACCAACCTTCTGCGTAATCTTCTGAAATGCCTATGAAATCTAATTTTTTTCTGATCGAGGAAGATATCCTTACCCCTCAGGCGAAGGACCGGCAATCCAGGTGATTCTGTCTGCCAGGGGTATTCTGTTGCCACATCCCAGACCTCGTATGCAAAGTTATCATCCACAGCTCCTCTGGAAGCTACAAGAATCTGGTATAAATCGGGCGTCAAAAAACCACTTAAAAGGGCATAGTTTAAGACAAATCTGTTAAAAATCCTCAGTTGGCTTACAGTCACCTCTTCTTTGTTTTTCTTCAGATGATTTTTGCGTGCCCTATCTATCAACCGATCAACGGCCTTCAATCTATCTGGCTCAGGCACTTTAGGATCATCCCTGAATCTTTCATAGAGAGCGGCAAGAAAGGGGATCTCTGTCATGATCTCCCTGCTCGATTCCCTGTGCAAATGGGCTAGCATAACAGCATCTCTTCTCTTCCTGCCTATGACCTGCACCTGAGACCTGTCAAGATAGTTTAAGAGACCTGGAAGATGGGCCAGGCCACCTACAAACAGGACCCTCTTTCCCTCTCTATTTAGCTGCTGTAGATGATAGGCCATGGTCCTTTCCCTTAATTCATCCTGTGGGGAATTAAGACCTTCTGGGTAGGTCTTGAGGTAGCTATAGCAATAGGGCCAATACCCTATCCTTTTTATCGAGTAGGGATCTGGCATAGAGGTCCGGTCAATAGGGTATCCCTCCGTATCCCTATCTATGAAATGGATGGGAAGGTTTTTCGATAGGGCCAATCGAGCTGTCTCTACCTGCCCATCGGTCGGCTCCAAGGGCAGGTACACAAAGGTATGATCATCTTCCTCATAGTATATGACGGAAAGTAGGGGCAGCCTTTTAATACCCTCTACTATCTTCTCACCAATGCTTGGAGGATATTCAATGGCCACAATTTCTGGTGCAAAGGAAGCAAACTGATTTCTCACCTCAAGGGCAAACTCAACCCTGTTGTGGACAATGGGAACGAGCCTAATATTTCCCCATTCAAATTGTTCTTTTGTCTCCATAAATCTCTATAATAGTAGCAAAATATCCGGCAGCACCCTCATCGAGAATCATGGCAGCGGCCTCTTTAAGTGATGCGATAATCCTTTCCCTTGTCATCCCTTTGGCTTCCTTGGAGGTATCAATACTCATTCTTTTCAAGGCATATCTGGCAATGTTAATTCCATCCCTGACCGTATATCTTTCATTTGCTTCATGGGCCACCTGAAGAAAATCAACTACATAGTCCAGAATCTGATCATCGGCAAAGGAAAGATTGGCGGACAGGATCAATTTCTCTTCTTCCCTGTCAGGAAAATCAATGAGAATCTGAGGCTGCAGCCTTGAATCTATATATTCTGGAAGATCAAATGTGCTGGCGTCATCGTTCATGGTGGTACAGAGCCGGAAATCAGGGTGGGCCTTGATCTTTATACCAGCTACAATTGACTCTACATAACGCCGGTTGTCCATCAAGGGTGCCAAAGATGCCCAACTCTTCTCACTCATCCTGTTTCCCTCATCAATAACCGCGACCCCTCCCTTGATCATGGCAGTAACAATTGAGCTCGCCATATATTTTATCTTGCCCTGGTCGCTAATAACTGGGGTGACAATCAGATCCTCTGGCCTGGTATCTATCGTGGCCTGAAAGAGATAGACAGGCCGATTGAGCCGTTTGCCTGCGTAATAGGCCAACGTGGTTTTTCCCACCCCAGGCCTTCCTATCAGACGTGGGTTTAAGGGGAAGTCACCTGAGCCCATCACCAACCATGCTGCCATGATCTGGGTTACCAACTCCTCCTGGCCGACCCAATCCATTGGCAACTCATCTGGCTGACTCAGATGCAAGCCTACGCCGTCTATAGTTACAGTCTCCATAATCAAACTACCCCCTCTGGGTTAATAGTTTGGGCCTCGGGAACGAAAATGTTTTCCCAAGGGTCTCGATTTTCCGGTGTGACCTTTTAAAAAACGAGGTTTTCCTTGGCCACAGGATAAATCTCGCCTGCTTTTCCGTAACCTCTCAGCTCTTTTTATTTCACCATATTTTCCGTATCTTCCGCTCATAATAGTTATTATGAGATCTCCCATACTGAATGTCAACTATCCAGAGATCAAAGGGCGCAACCCTCACGCTACCCATTGCCTTCCTCACTTGATGTATGCAAAAAAATTTTTTTAAAAAATATCATAAAAAATAAAATAAAATAAAATAAAAAAAGTTGCCAAGAAAACTATTCTGATTTCCTCCCCGAATAAAAATATTTTCTTTATTCCGGCTCGGTCTTCTCCAGTATGATTATCCAAAGATAAGCAAAATCCTTGCCCACCCAGTAGGCCATTGATCCTTCCCTTTATTAAGCGGAAAAATGTAACGAAAAAAAACGCAAGGCTTTAAAAAAGAGCGTTTTTTGAAGTAAATGCAAGTTTGGCAATGTGGATAAAATTGCCCTTGTTGTCAAATAGAAAGAAAAGTTGCTGAATTCAATGATAATTTTTCACGATCTCTCTTGTCCATGCCCAGTAAGGAGCTTAAATGACTGCATGGTATTATTTCCATTGAATCAATATCTTACCTATGTTGAAAACCCAAAACACGGCTAAGATAATTTTTGATATAATCGCCTTTGACAGCCATGTTTATTTCTTTTAAAAGAATGGGAAACCCTTAACGATAATCACCAACGATCTGATACAAAAGTGGCGAGGTAATCTATCAATACACTGAATGTTCCCAGGGGAAATCCTTCCCTCTAAAACCATCATGATGCTTTATAGTTTTTCTTTTGCCTAACTCCAGTATTTTTCAACACCGTTGATGTAGGGTTTCCAGGAGGCGAGGCTTTGTTATGGCTGATGTTCAAATCCCTTACGCACAGAACATCACAGAGTCGTGGCTTTTGAATATATCCGTATGGGCAAATCTAGCACGGACCATGGCCTTTCCAACATGGTTTTATTAAAATAGCTGACAAGCATTCTGGGTTTCAAGGCTATTTGAATCCATAAACACCATGATATTTTGGTGTCAGATCTTTTACAATTGCCTTTCTTAAATATAAATTTCCATATATAGATAGATTGAGGGTGTGATATGGAAACGGTTTGGGATCATCTGAAAGAGCTCCTCAAAGAAGCAATGGACGAAAAGAGTTACTCTCTATGGGTAAAACCATTACAGCTTCTCGATTCAGGCGAGAGTACAATTTCTCTTGGATGTCCTAACAAATTCTCTCGAAACTGGGTACAGGAGAACTATTCCTCCCTCTTCCACAGCCAACTTTCTAAAGCGGGCCTTAATGAGCATAAATTGATCTTCAAGGTTCTGCCCGATAGAGAATTCACCAAGCTCTTGCCTAATAAAGGCAATGGTAACGGAAAACAACTCACCATACCAAATATGCCAAGAAGAATTATGGCGGGTGAGAAATATCTAAATGCACGGTTTACCTTTGATAAATTTGTAGTCGGGGAGTGCAATGAATTTGCATACTCAGTTTCCAAGGCATTAGCCAATAACTCTCATTGCCCCTATAGTTCTCTCTTACTACTGGCCAAAACCGGTTTAGGAAAAAGCCATTTAATCCAGGCTGTTGGCAACTCAATTCTCCAGAAAAGACCCACCACAAAGGTCCTTTATATCACGGCGGAAGATTTTACCAATGAGATGATTTACGCATTAAAAAACAATCTGATCAGTCAATTCAAGAACAAATACCGAAGGGTATGTGATGTGCTTCTTTTGGAAGAATTACATTTCCTCGGTGGTAAAGAAAAAACACAGATTGAACTCGGCTATACACTCGATTCTTTGTTTAATGACGGAAAAATAGTCGTATTTACCAGTCCCCTCAAACCAGAAGAAATTCCAAATATGAGAAAGATGCTCACTTCCAGGCTTACCTCTGGTGTTCTAACAAGCATTGAAACGCCCGGGTTTCATACCCGGTTCGAGATCTTAAAACAAAAGGCTCGTGAACGAAACATTTCCCTACCAGAGGATGTAGCCTGCTTCCTGGCTGAAAATGTAACCCAGGATATACGGCAACTTGAAGGGATTCTCGCCTCCCTTGAGGCCATCTCCTTTTACCTGAAAAAGAAAATAAACCTGGATTTGGCAAAAGAGGCAGTAAAACAACTAATACCCGCCAAACATCTTGCAACAATCGACGACATTCAGAAAATAGTCTGCAAATACTTTAAGATTGATATGGAGGCGGTTAAATCAAAGAGTAGAAAGAAAACTGTTTCCCATCCACGGAGTATAGCCATATATCTATGTCGCAGATACACAGAGAAGTCCCTGGAATCTATTGGCCATTCCTTCAACCGAAACCATTCAACAATCTTGTATGATTACGAGAAAATCAAAAAAAATATAAAGATTGACGGGAGCATTAGAAGGGAGGTAGAATTTCTCTGTCGACACATCGAAGATAGGGTTGCATGATTAGGAAACTTGCCCGTGTATTTCTCTTATCCTTTCTCTCTCTTCTCACCTTGTACCTAATCTTTCTATCGATCATATCCATTTCCACCGGTTTGACCAATACAGACAGACCTGGCTTTTGGATGCCTATAATGTGTGGGATGTTGATTCTATGTTTAACGACATTTCCTATAAGGTTAATGCTGTATATTGTTAGGCAGGGTAAAGATAGATATCCATATATCTAAACCTGCTCATTGCTGGCAAATTTAGTCCTGGCCCCTTCTTAGCTACTAAAAATCATATTTGCACTTACTATAGAAGAAGTCGCTATAAGGACTCCAAAAAGTAATTTAACTTCACTTTAGGCGCTTAAAACAGGGTACCTTCCAGTACGAATAAGAACGAGCCACCATCTCAAAATCTCTTACCCTGCCACGAGTCTCTATCAACAAGAATCTTTTTGATAAGTGAAAGGGTCTCATTTTTTTTGAGTGACCATTCAGGGGCCACCAATTCAGCGGGATGGGGGTCTCCTGTAAGGCGCTGAATGACCATATCTGCAGGAAGGAGTTCCAGGAAATCACAGACAAGATTTGCATATTCCTCCTGCTCAAGGCATCTATAGGCACCGTCCAGGTGTAGTTTCTCCATCCTTGTACCTTTAATAACATAGAGCAGATGAATCTTGATTCCATCAATTCTCATTGCTGCTACAGCCTTTGCTGTGGCAAGCATATCACGCCTATCTTCAAAAGGAAGACCGAGTATCACATGGGTGCAGATCTTTATCCCCCTGTTCCTGGTTACCTCTACTGCCCTTTTAAAGCAGTTTACATCATGACCCCTGTTTATGAAGGTGAGTGTTCTGTCGTGAATAGACTGGAGCCCGTATTCGATCCAGACAAGATAATCCCTTGTATAACTCTCAAGGAGAGTAAGTATCGGATCATCTATACAATCTGGCCTGGTACCTATAGACAATCCAACGATATCATCTATCGCAAGTGCCTCTTCGTATAACCCTTTGAGTTTCTCATAGGGACCATAGGTATTTGAAAAAGACTGAAAATATGCAATAAACTTCTTGGCCTTATATCTCCTGCTGAGGAACTCCTTGCTTTTCACTATCTGTTCTGTAATGGACAGGCCTCTTTGCATAGCGCCTGTACCAGATCCCCTCAAATTACAATATATACAGCCACCTGTTGCAATGCTTCCATCTCTATTTGGACAGGTCAATCCTGCATCCAAGGATATTTTTTGTACCCTGCAGCCAAAGATGTCTCTAAGATAGGAATTTAGATCATAGTAACGATTTTTCATTTTTCATTAGTGCAAGTTTCTTGACTTTCTTATACAGTCTACCCTCAAAATTGTAAAATGTTCACACTACCCATTTTGCGGTCATATGGCTTCCTTACCCTCAAACCAATTTTTGCATTAGATTAACACGATCGTCCATCGCCTTCTTTGAGAAAATCAGACATAATTTTTTCTCCAAAAAAATCGATCTGCCCTATGTTATCTTATCAATGAGCTGGCTATATCTTTTAGCGGGAAACTCTTTCACACCGGCGTAGTATCTTTTTCTTATACCCGGTATCTTTGTGAGCAACATCAAGACAGGAGTGATGACTCTGATTTTCAGATCTTTCTGCGGGAAATCGTACCACCCATGCCTTTTATAGTATCTATGATCTGCTTGCCAAAGCGCTCTAAGCCGTCCCCAAACATTATCTCTAAATATTTTATGCCCTCCAAGGCCCAAAAAATTTTGCGGTTTTATGTATCCTTTTACTGAAAAGCGAATCAGTCGCTCTGCAAGACTTTGCAATTGAGCATCTATTTCTCCAGAATTCTCGCACTCGTCGGTGACTATATCCACAAAATTGGCATCCTGTCGCGCGGTAACTGAAGCTTCAAGGATTTGCATGAGATTAGAATTCTGGCTTAAAGGCCCAGAAATGATGTACGCCATCTGTTTTCCAACGAGCGATGGTGTATGGTTCCAGAAGAAGGCCCGGTCATAAAAGGTTTTCCATTTCGAAGACAGATAGCGCCCCTTAACTGTACCGGCAAATACAATAATATCCGCTTTTCTGACCCGGTTGTTGTAAAACTCGGCAAATCCATCTTTATACTGACAGGTATAATCATACCCGCACCGCATGCAACCCAGGCATGCGCCTTGAATGTCAATATCGTTCAGGTCGATTAGTTCGACCCCGTCCGAGAAAGACTGCCTAAACCTCTCAATCATCTTCCCCACATTGGTATCACTGTCATAGGCGTCTGTCAGCACAACCAGCCTCTGACCCCTGGTATCGATTCTCTTTTCCCGGGTAGATGGCTGATAGAGAAAGCTACTGAATTTCAGGGGCATGAATAATTTGGAAGTGGCGCTTTTCTTTTCGATAGCTTCAAAAAAATTCTCCGCAAAGATAACTAGTTGTTCTCTTGCCCTTTCCTTCATCAGGTCTAATATATCGAGAGATAGTCCCTCCACATATTTCATGTTCAGATCCTCACATACTGCCCTAACGTAGTTATGAGCGGTGTGGTCATAGAAATGTATGGATGTGGATAAGGCGGCCGTATACTTATTTTTGAAGGCACCTTCCATGCCCCTTTCAGAAATCAACTCGATGAATCTCATGTACTGGGCGGCTACGGCCATTATCCACAGCCCAAAAGACCACAGGACACCGTCAGAGGATCTAACTTCATCGATGATCTCCAGGAAGGTTTTCTCATCCTTTTCGATCCTTTTGATCTTTTGTGAAACATTAATAGCCTTCAGCTCATGCTGGGGAAATCTTTTCTGAATGAAATTTACATGCTGCAAGGTGATACTATGATCGCCCTTGGGGCTTCCGTTTAAAACAATGATTTTCATTCTAATGTCACCTGCTTATAGAAGAATGGTTACGGCCTAAGCGATATTTCTTTGATAGAAGTCCATTTTTACCACAGGAAATATAGGAAAGTTCCAGTTGAGTGTCAATGATGAGAACTAATTGAATCTGGCGGACTCAATAGGTCAAGATGTTTGGGTAGCCCATAGCACTCTTGGGTTAAAACATAGGTGACAACTGGATTCTACCCGATTTAATGATAGCGTGAATACTCAGATTTTATCTAATAAATCAGGTCTCGGTTGTCATTAAGCTGGGAGCCAAGTGGGTGAGATTTAAACACTTAATCCTTTTATCTTATCCCCAAAAGTAGTATTATTGAGCGGCCTTTTAATCGTGAAAGGGGTAGAGTTAACTGTATTCGCTTTGCAAAGGTTATGTAACTACATCAATAAAATGAATTATTATCCGAAAAAATACGACATAATCGTTGTCGGGGCAGGTCATGCTGGCTGCGAAGCAGCCCTGGCCGCTGCCCGGATGGGATGCAGTGTCTTGATTATGACCATAGACCTTGATGGAATAGCAAAAATGCCGTGCAGCCCTTCTATTGGAGGGGTAGCCAAGGGACACCTGGTAAAAGAGATCGATGCCTTGGGTGGTGAGATGGCCAAGGTAACAGATAGAACTGCAATACAGTATCGGACTTTGAATACCAAAAAGGGCCCAGCTGTTCAATCCTCCCGCACCCAGAATGATAAGATTAGGTATCATATCGCCATGAAGGAGGCACTGGAAAAGGAGCCCAACATAGACATTAAACAGGCCATGGTTGAAAGGCTGGTCGTGGAAAACAATCACGTTGTTGGGATTGAGGAGCAAACAGGGTTCGGGTATCAGGCCCCAGCACTGATCCTGGCCACGGGAACCTTTTTGAGGGGTTTGGTCCATATAGGCTTTACCTCTATCAGGGCCGGTAGAGCCGGTGAATTTGCATCTTACGGACTGCCCGAAGATCTAAAAAAATGGGGGTTCAGCCTCGGAAGGATGAAGACAGGCACTCCTGCACGATTAAAAAAATCAACAATAGATTTTAGCAGGTTTAATAAACAAGAAGGGGACGAAAATCCCAGACCATTTTCCCTTTTTACCAAGGAGATAAATAAAACCCAGATCCCCTGCTACATTGGCCATACCAATAAAAAGAGTCATCAGATCGTAAGAGAAAATCTGGAACGCTCTGCCCTGTATGGAGGAAAGATTACCGGTGTTCCTGCACGGTACTGTCCCTCTATCGAAGATAAGATAGTGCGGTTTTCTGATAGGGACAAACACCAGATCATACTCGAACCTGAAGGGATAGATACAGAGGAGATTTATGCAAGTGGCCTGGGAAATAGCCTGCCCATGGATATACAGATCCCTTTTGTGAGATCTGTTGAGGGATTGGAAGAGGCTGAAATGATGAGACCAGCCTATGCAATTGAATATGATTATGTAGACCCTTTGCAGTTGTTTCCCACCCTTGAGACCAAACGTATCAAAGGATTATATATGGCTGGTCAGATCAATGGAACCAGTGGGTATGAGGAGGCAGCCGCGCAAGGCATGTGGGCAGGTATTAATGCGGCATCAAGGATTCAAAAGAGACCACCCTTTCTCCTAGATCGATCAGAGGCATATATGGCTGTTATGGTTGATGATCTGGTTACTAGAGGTACCAACGAGCCTTACAGGATGTTTACTTCCCGGGCAGAATACAGACTCCTTCTCAGAGAAGATAATGCGGCGCAGCGATTAATGGAAAAAGGTAATGAATTAGGGCTCATTGGTGATGAAACGGTAAATGAGATGAAACAAAGGCAGAAGCAGATTTCCGCAGAGGCTAATAGGATAAAAAATACCCTTATAACTCCCTCACAAGGTGTTAATGATTATCTGGTAAAGGCAGGTTCAAGCCCGATAAAGCATGCGACCTCCTTAGATCAAATCCTTAAAAGACCGGGATTAGGGTATGAAGATCTGGAGGCCTTAGATGGGCACCATAAAGACATAGATGAAGGTATTGCACGTAAGGTTGAAATTGAGATAAAATATGAGGGATATATCCAGCGGCAACTAAAAGAGGTTGAGAAATTCAAAAATCTGGAAAGGATAAAGATTCCACCCGAATTCGATTATGCCAGGGCTCATGGTCTTTCAAATGAGTTAAGAGAAAAACTATCCCGTATAAAACCTATCTCCTTAGGCCAGGTATCAAGGATACCAGGTATTACCCCTGCTGCAATCTCTATAATTATGATCTATCTAAAGAAGGGTACACAATAGTATCTTGAGAAGGTGGCCCTTTCCTAATACAAAAACATCGGCTTGCCACCAACATGGCGGATCTTAGGCCGATACTCTTCTATATCATAAAGTTCTCTCACATCTACCCTTTTTTGGCCCGTAGTAATAGTACTGAGGGGGATATCTGTATAGATGCCACGATTTAGCGCGACAAGGCGCCCAAAAACTCCCTTCAGAAAAAGATCAATAGCCATATTGGCATAATTAACCGCCACCATGAGATCCAGAGAATCAGGTACACCACTTCTCATTAGATAGGAAAGACGTTGGTTGAGGACATCCTCTCCTGTGAGTTCCTTGAGAATGGCTCCGGTTTCCTCTCCGATTCCTCCCAACCTCCTATGCCCATAGGCGTCTGACTCTCCAGATAGAAACATCTCACCTCTTATCATCTTGGCCCCTTCTGAAATAGCAATCATGGCGTAATTTTTGGGATTGGCTTTTTTATCTTTCATGATGAGCTCTGCGAGCCTTTTCGGGTCAAATGGAACCTCCGAAATAATGGCACGGTCCACCCCTGCCAAATATGCTGATACCAGGGATGTTTCACCACAATACCTGCCAAATAGTTCGATGACCGCTATACGTTCATGGGAGCCAGTCGAGGTTCTTAATGCATTCATGAAAATGACACTTCTCGTAACGGCCGTGGAAAAGCCAATACAATAGTCAGTCCCAAAAACGTCATTATCCATTGTTTTGGGTATGGCAATTACAGGGAATCCTTCCCTGTGCAATCTTTCGGCAAAACTGAGGGTGTCATCGCCTCCTATGGGAATAATGGCATCGATCTTTAGATATTCCAGATTTCTTAACACATGGGCGGTGAAATCCTTTACCTTTTGTCCTTTTTTGAACTGTTTTTTAAGAAAATCTGGCACGTCCCTCTCCTTGGCACTACTCGGATTGGTTCGTGATGTGTGCAGATAGGTTCCTCCTGTCCGGTCGATGGTCCTGACCTCTGGCGGATTCAATTCCTGAATGCCCTGACGGCTGACAGCCGGATCATCCGGATTGTACTCCAAAAGCCCGGCCCAGCCCCGCCTTACTCCTATAACCTTGATTCCTTCACTATCTGCCCGGTAAACAAGAGTCTTAATGCATGGATTAATGCCTGGTACATCTCCACCACCGGTAAGTATGGCTAGTATGGGTTTCTCCTTACTCTTCGTTGCCATCTAGAATGTCTCCTTACAATAACCAGAATCTTCTAAAATTATGTAAATAACTTCTATTATTATAACCTAACCTGCATTGCGAGGAAAGAAGTTATTTAGCAATGTTCAGAGGCCTGAAGCAATTTCTGCACCGATGCCCCTGTTCCGTGATACGGTAAGGTGATATGTGTTACAGGTGCTTTTTGCCCTTTCTCGATGCGATGATAATGGCCAGAAAGATTAAGATAATTCCGATACCTTGGAAAGATTTTATAGCTTCCCGAAAAATGATATAGGCCAAGATGGAGGCCCCAATGGGTTCTCCCAGAATGGTGATAGCAACCATGCTGGCTTTTAGATGTTTCAGTGCCCAGTTAAAGGCCGTATGGCCAATCAGCTGTGGGACAATGGCAAGGAGAATCATATACATATAAGAACTTGGCCTGTATCCAGTAAAAGGTGTTCCTGAGGAGATAGAGGTGAGCAATAAAAAAAATGCCGAGAACGTGTAAACCATTGATGTATAGGACAAAACATCCATCTCCTTCCTTAATCTTGAACCGACCATTAGGTAGCCACTTGCCATGATGGCACCCAGGAGGGCAAGCACATCCCCCAGAAGCAATGATGGGTTTTGGATAGTAAGGCGTTGAACCCCACTGTCGCCAACTGCCAGGATGATACTTCCCAAAAAGGAGAGGATGATACCAAGGATGAGCTCAGCAGGTTGCTTCTCCTTGAAGAAGAGATAGGAAAATATCCCCACAAAAATTGGGTTTGTCGTAACAAGCACCACACTGCTTGCCACGGATGTAAATTTCAGGGAACTTATCCAAAATGAAAAGTGGAGGGATAAAAAGAAGCCCCCCAGCATTCCCATGAGGAGATGTTTCCTTTTAAAGGAAGAAAAGCGTATGCCTTTGCTCTTTGCAATGACTAATAGAATGATGGAGGAAAGCGTGAGCCTGTACGTGGCAATCATAATGGAGGGCACATCATCGCAAAATCTTATAAAGATCGAGGCAAAGGAAATGGCTACGATACCAACGGACACACCAGCAAAGGTTCTAAGCAAAGGTTGTCTCCCTCTTCATTTTTAAATACCTTGCAGGTTCTGTAAATACCATGGCTAATAGGATAAGGAAAGTGCCGACATACTGTTTACTGCTCAGAAGTTCTCCTCCAGACCGGTAAATGTATCGTGCAACGTGATCAGGGCAAGCCCGATGGTGGCAAGCACTACCCCTACCACCGCTTCTTGGCGCGATAGTTTCCTCAAGAAAAAACTTGAAAGGATAGGTACGAATATCACGTAAAGGCCCCTAATAAAGGCCGAAACCAAGGCAGGGGTACCCGTTAGCCCGAAGGTTTGAAATGCAAAGGCCAAGAAAAGTGCTATGCCAAGCATCAAGCCGTCGGCAAGAACACGTTTATCAATGGCTTTTAATTTGGGGGCACTGATGAGTGAAGGTAAAACCCCTACCAGTGCAAATCTCATGAACAAAAACGAAAATATCGGGGTGCTTTCTACGGATTGCCTCACAATAATGAAGGTGCTTCCCCATACGATGGCAATGAATAAGAGGGAAAAGCCAGCCAGGAATTCAGTGGGCTTAGTCATGGGGAAAGGTTGCATTTGACCGGATGAACGATAATAACTTGGTTTAAATCGGTGGGAGTATAGGAGACGGGTATCTGTATGTCAAACGAAAAAAGGACGCAAAATATGCCCGCTATACGGATCGAAATAATGGCCGCCCTAGACTCCGGCTCCTAGAGCCTACGCCTCGGAGAGCGCCACCTTCCTGGAAGATGCTGTTGCCGCGCCAATATTCCGTAAGAGGAAGCCCTAGAACTCAGGGGTTCCAAGTGGGCGTAAAAATGGGATTGCATCTATTTGTTTTTTATGATATATTGGGTTTGCGTTTGTTCATAACATGGAGTTCGGTTTAAGTTTCTCCAAAAGGGGAGTGAGTCATGAGCAAAATCTATGTTATAAGCGGGCCGGACAAAGGCCGGTCTTTTGACCTTGAAGGTGATGCCATCTATATTGGGCGGTCTCCTGATAATGACATTCAAATCAATGATAAATCCGTTTCTCGAAAACATCTAAAAATAATCAGGAGGGGGGACAAATATCTTCTTAAGGATTTGGAAAGTAAAAACGGTACCTTCATTAAGGGCAAGCGGATAAGCCCTGATGATGAAATTGAAGTAAAAGAGGGGGTCTCTGTTGCTATTGGTAATATCTTGATTTCCCTGGGCGAAGTGTACCCAACGGAGGAGCTGGCTATTCCGGATTCAGTCGATTTTTCCGGGGAACTCAATCAAGAGGACCTAGCTGCTCTGGAAGCCACCGATCTTTCCAAGGAACTCAGTGAGAGTGACCTCGCTGCTCTGAGTTCTCCTCAGCCTTCCGAGGAACCCGATGGAACCGTTGCGGGCTTTGCCCAAGATAGACCCATGACCCCTCAAAAGAATATGGAATTGATCTATAAGGTATCCAGTCTCTTAATGAAATCTTTAAGCATGGATGACAATATAGCTGAAATCTTCGAAAAGATAATGAATTACATTTTGGAACTTCTCAAGAGACTTGACAGAGGTGTTTTCATCTTACTTGATAGTGAAACAGGAAAAATTTCAACATTAATACCCATACTCAAAAAGAGCAGCGGTGATACCGCTAAGATGTATAGCCAGACCATAGTGGATCGAGTAATCCAGGGGGGTAAAGCAGTTACAATGTTGGATACTCATGCTGAAGACGAATCTGACCTTTCGGAAAGCATGCGATTAATGAAGGTCAGGTCTGTAATGTGTGTACCCTTGGTCAGTAGGTCGCAAATCAAGGGGGTTATCTACGTTGACTCCCTTAACCAACCACATGGATTTCGGAGGGAGGATCTTTCTCTCCTTACCGCTTTGAGTATCCCGGCAGCTCTTGCCATAGAGAATGCATCACTTCATTCAGTGGAATATAAACATTAGAAGATAGAATTTAATACCTTCCACTTTTCATTTTTCCTTTTTCCCCTGATACGTACCGTCTACCCATGAACCAATTCAATGATTGTCACTTCAGGCGGTGATAGAAAACGAATTGGTGGTCCCCATGTTCCCGAGCCTCTGTTCACATACAAGTAGGAATTATTAGACAGATGCACTAGTCCTGCGTCGGTTTTGAAAAAAAGTTTGGTGAGGAGCCTGAAAGGGAAGATCTGTCCTTTATGAGTATGTCCCGAAAGCTGCAGGTCGAAAAGGCCTAGTGCATTCTCGTCTACCACCGGTATGTGCTTAAGCAGTAGGGTAAACCTCTCACGGGGAACCCCAGAGAGCAGACCTCTTTCTGACAACCCTCTAAAAAGACCAAAGTACTTGCCGGTTGGGTCATCAACACCAGCAATAGTAATAATCCCAGCAACATTCAGTGCCTCTCCCCTCAGTATCGTAAAACCCGCCTTTTCTGTAAAATGCAACGCCTGATCAAGACCGGCATAAAATTCGTGATTTCCTGTTGTTGCAAATTTGCCGTACCTTGGATTAATGACATTCAAGAGTTCCGCAAGTCCTGCAAGCGTGTCGATCTGCCCATCAACAAGATCGCCTGTGGACACCAAAATATCGGGCTCCGCCCTCTTAACTTCGCTCACAATCCTTTTCAATCTCCCCTGCCTTACAATCAGCCCAAGGTGGACATCGGAGATCTGCGCGATTGTTAGCGTGCCGACCTCTCTAGGAATCTTTGGGCTTTTTATTATGATCGTTTCGTTACGAATAGAGCGTGCCTCAAGATAGCCGTATGATGCTATTAGTGACGTAGCCACCAGAGGGACGAAAAAGGCAAATCGCGGTGAAGGAACCATATAGGAAAGGCCTGTTTGAAGGACAAGTCCGCTTGCGTACACAAAAAAGCGATACAGATCAATAATGACCGAGAAAGAGAAAAATAGAAACGCAAGCCCCATCCATGTGTACCCGATGTAAGAGATAAGGCGGGCCAAGAGCTCAAATCCGTATCTTTCGGATACGCGCACAATAACCGGCGCGCCAAACATTATTGCCATGAAAAATAGGAGAAAAATTGTGGTCAGAGTGCCGAAGGTGAGCGCACTGCTTATCTTGAGGAATATGTACAGGTGCAATAAGCCATAAAGGAGGAAAAAGGTAAGCAGAAAGAGAATCATCGGAATCTCTTCGTGTTTTCCTGGCTTGTGTTTTTTCTGGGCCCTAATCATATCAAAATCAGGAGAAATTCTTCAACAGCACTCAAGTAAGAACTACAAGAAATGAGATGAGCTTTCCCCCACGGATCGGACAAAGAAATAGGGCTTAGAGACCGCCTCCACTAAGACCTTAAAAATTGGTATCGTTCAAAAGTGCATGAACAATATTAGGTGATTTTTTTGCCTCTTCTCTTTCAGCTACCAGTTTCTCTCTTCTCTGGTATCGGATCCACCGAAGGATAGATGACATCCCTTGGTCCTTCGGAGCACTGCCTTTTCCGCCGCGGACGGGATCCGCATAACTCGCCCGAAAATTTCATGAATAATTTCGGACTAGTCCACGATTGCCTGGTAAATCAGACTCTTTATTAAGTACCGGTAATGTTTTGAAAGGGTTGCCGTACTCACCATAAAAACCCCAACGAGGTCTTCCGTGGGATCGACCCAGAAAACAGTCCCGGCAGCACCGCCCTTATAGAATTCGCCGACATTTCCCGGAAAGTATGCATTTCCTGCATCGACACGAACGTAAAAGCCGAAGCCCTGGCCGTAACCGCGTCCGGGCACGTACATTCCATCGTTTCGGTTGCCCATCGGTCCCAAATGATCCGAAGTCATGAAGGCCACGGTTCTTGGGCCCAACAAACGTTTACCGTGCAGCTCACCGCCATTGAGGAGCATCTGAGCAAAGCGCGCATAATCCATGGCCGTCGATACCAGACCCCCACCTCCGCTGAAAAACTTTAGGGGTTTGGTCGGATCAATGTATAGAAAATATTCGGGGGTCAGGTAAACCAGACGGTCTACATCCGGCCCTGTGAGTTCGAATCGGGTATCTTTCATTTTCAATGGTTTATAAATACGCTCTTCAAAGAATTTATCCAGCGGCATGCCGGAGGCAACCTCCACCACCCGGCCCAGGACATCATAAGAACGGCCGTAGGTGTATTTGGTTCCCGGGTCTGCGACCAGCGGCAACGTGGCCAATTTCTCACATACCTCGGCATTTGTCAGTTTGTCGAGTTGCCTCATGCCGGCTCTCAGATACATACCTTGTATGGCTTTTGGAGGCCAAAACCAATAGCTCAATCCTGAAGTGTGCCTGAGAAGGTCCTGGATCGTCATCACGTTGCGGGGTTTCACCATAGCGAGAGTCTCTTTGCCTGTTTCGTCTTTCTTGATCTCCCCCACTTGAATATCTTTGAAAGACGGTATGTATTTGGCGACGGGGTCTGAAAGCACTAACTTCCCCTCTTCCAACAATATCATGGCCGCCACCCCAACCACTGGTTTGGTCATGGAGTAGACGCGGAATATGGAGTTCTTTTCCATCGGCAACGACTTTTCCTTGTTGCGCATGCCGAAAGACTTGAAGTAGGCGATTTTCCCATCGCGAGCGATCAGGAGCACAGCGCCGGAGATTTTGCCTTTTTCTATGTCTGCCTTTAATACGGTGTCAATTATATTAAGGCGTTCGGACGAAAGACTCACCTGCTCCGGTGCTGCAGTTGGGAGTACATCAGCCCAAGCAATTGAACTTATAAGCAGGCAGAATAACGAAAAGATCAAGATAATAGTATGGCGAAATTTCATAATTTCCTCCTTTCAAACAGACTGAAACTCATCGAATGAGCATCTGCGTGCACTTGCCCTCGAACTAAAATATATATAGCTCATCCAGTTCCTGATCCAGCCTCGTACTGAAATGCCTTTTACAATAGTGATTTCTTATGCTCCCAACAGAAGGGTCGGGCTCTGTTGGGAGCAAGGTATGCACAATTTGAGGATTGTCTCCATATTAAGGCCTTTAAAATAGTTTGAAATAAAGATTAATAACAATTGATTGTTATTAATAATAAAAAATGATTTCAAGGCAAGAAGAATTGATGCATGAAATCCCGTCAAAGCATAGGGTTTTGGCCCAATGGTGGGGCGAATAAATTCCATGTATTCTGTTGAATTTAAGTGGATTTATAGTTGAAAGCCGCTATCTATGTAATTTTATCCCAGTATTCATTATCTAGTCATAACCCTTATCAAATAATAGAGGTTGAGGTCAGCACTTTAAACAGATAGAAATGAAATTTTATGATTTATTGAATTATTTACGCTGGGTCTATAATCTTTCCCAGGCGGAAAAAGTATAGAGTTGTATCGCTATACTGAAACATTCTGGCTTTCAATTTTGCACAATCATAACAATAATCTATGCCCTTGGGCTGTGCAAGACATATATAACATATGGACACTCTAAAGAAAAAGGTAGGGGGATTGATGATCCCATATATTCATGAATTATGCCTACTTTGGTCAATTTTACAAAATATTTGACAAATACAATTATATATGTATAATTATATATTATTTGGTAAGCAAGCTATACTGAAAAACGGCTGAAATATTACCTTTTTCAAAGATTCTGACACTCTGTTCCGCGTCGGGGAAAAATTTTTTATTAAATGATCATATAGAGGGGATGGTCATGGGCAAGGATGATGACGAATCAAAAGATCTAAACGAGGTTGAGGATGAGGATCTTTTTGACTTTGATGAAGATATTTTTGCTGAAGAGGAAGAACTAAAAGAGAAAGAATCAGAGAAAGAAAAGGCAACTATAGATCTTGCTGATGTAGCTGAAGAGGGCACGCCACCTGAACCGGTTGAGGAGGATACAGGGGAAGAGGATACAGGGGAATTCGAAAAACTCGTAGTACATGAAGATGAAGCCCCAAAACAAGCAGGAGCTCCATCTGAAGAGGAGAAAGAGGTTCCGGAGGATGTTCTGCCAGAAATGGGTGAGATGAAAGAGGGAGTTGATGAATTAGCTAAGGCCGAGGGCCCTGTCTCTGAGTCCCCATTTGGTCAGGAGGAGGGAACCGGTGAAGAAACACTTGTCATGGAAAAGATGGGGGAGGCAGTTAAAGAGGAACCAGAAGCCTCTATAGATTTACAAAAAGAGATTGACCTGGATGAGGGACTCGAAGAACTCGAAGAATTACTCTCTGAGGGGAATATAGGCAAGTTGAAAGCGCCATTGCTGGAGAAAGCAGCTGAAAAAGAGACACCAGTTAAAGAAAAGGCTTTCGAAGAGGTTTTGACTATAGTGCCCCCTGTTGAAGCAAAAGTGGAGGCCGAAGAGAAGCCAGTCAAAGAGGAGGCTCCATCAATCTCAGAAGAAAAGATTGAGTCTCTTTTAACAAGGATAGTAACCGATGTCTTAGAAAAGGTAGCCAAAGAGGTCATATCTGAGGTAGCCGAAAAGATAATCAGGGAGCAAATAGATACCCTAAAGAAGAGTTTGGCCCTTCATTTTTCAAGAATCATAGCAGAATACTTAAACACTGATACTGAAACTGAGAACACATGATGTGGTAATTCTAAATAACACCTCAGAGCCGAATGACCTTGCCTTTGCTCAAGTTATGATTACGGTATAAATCTGCTATCCGGATAACCCGGGGCGATCTGGTTAAAATAAGGCTTTATCAGAAGGTGAAGGCAGTTCTTTTTCGACCTTCTTGACCCATCCGTCGGCCCCACATTCTTTATAAATACTGATTGCCTTGCCCAGGCTTTCTCTTTCAGACCGTATTCGCCCATTTCTCTTGCAGCACCCGCTCCCTGGGATGGGAGGTTCCTGTTTCACCCCACCTTAAAGCAAGAAAACACCAGCAAACAGCCTGTTAGCGGTACCAGCGGTATGGGTTGTACCATGGATACCAGGGATCCCACCACCAGGGATATGGGGCATATACACGCGCCTGTTCCTCCTCCCACAAGTGAATCTCCTTGACTACAAGATAGGGATAGCGGTAGTCAATCTCCCCCAACCTTAGAACTTCCTCGCCCTCCACGATCCCGGCGATGGTCACCTCTCGCCCCTTGCGGTAGATCTCGTTGTCTAGAAACCCTTCATAGTAAGCCAAGAAGCGCCCCCAGGATGCATCCAACTTAATGGGTTTCCCCCTACGGCTTATCCCGGTCTGATAGACTTCTAGGAGCGTTCCCTCTTTTCTGTTCACCGTCTTGACGATAACCCCTCCCAATAGGACCACCTTCCCCTGATAATCCTGGGGCCCCTTCCGCAGTTGAGCAAAGCTAATTTCCTTATCTACCTCTTTCAGAACGTCTCTTGAGATGACATGGGCACAACCGGACAAAAAGACAACGGATGCCACTAAAAAAAGGACCATTCTCATTACGCCACCGTGGTCTTTTAATGCCATATTCCTATCCCCACACCAAAATGAACGCTGGGTTCTCCCAAAGAGGATTCTTCTGTCGGCCAAAGATAGAGTTCCTTTTTCTCAATGACAGGATAGCTATACTCTATCTCACCCAAGGGACGCACCTCCTCCCCCACAACTGACCCCACTGCGGTGATCTTCCTCCCATTGCGGTAGATGGCTGGATCGAGAAAACCAGAGACGTAAACGATAAATCTGCCCCTTGATTTATCCTCCACAGCGGGCTTCTTCCTAAAGTCGAGGGGGCTTTGAAGGACAGTAATTAGAGTCCTATCAGAGAAGTTTTGCGTCTCGATGATGTTACCGCCCAGAAGCACGGTTTTTCCCCTGTAGGCCTCAGGGTTCTCCAATAGCTGCTCAAAGGTAAGACTTTGATCAACCTGCTTCAGTGCCCCCCGAGAAATCACCGGGGCACAACCTGCANGCAGGAGGAGGCTTGCCATGGCTATGGATACAAAGAGGGAACGANATCTCTCTGCTTTCATGAACTTATTCCCCGCGCNCGTGTCGCTCCCCTTGCTTTCTCCATATTTTCTCCAAGGCCGGCGGCCTACGTACATTTTTCGTAATTTCCTGNAAGATGATCCCAGCAGTACGTNCCATCAGGTGTTGGNNAGGTCCACTTTGAGGTTTTCAGCACGTGAGTCAGCCTGAAATAGGGCTTAAGCGATCAAGGAGAAATGATTAAATTTAATGGTATTGTAGTTGAAAATGGTAATGGCAGTCAATTAAAAACGCAACCACGAAATTGAAGAAAAGACACAATAAAGAGGTGGAAAGGAGAAAGGTTCTTTATGATACGATGTGAATGAAGAAGTTTGATAAGTTCTTTACAATTTTGACCATCTAAGAAGCACCTGGTTCCATGATNATTTTCAGGCGGAAAAAATNGAAGATCAGATTCGTTACTGTCATGCTTGACTTGGGCACNTCCCTGCTTTATGCTGAGATCTANCCTGATGTTCTGGTGCTGCCTAATATCTCAGTGGGCTTTACCGATTCGCGNTGCTTCCGAAGGCTGGGGATCCATTGCTATGGGCTTATCCCACTGCTCATCGATCTTGAAGTCATTAGGACCATACACGGACATGATGAACGCCTNCCCATTGAAGACCTGGACAAAGGCATCAAGGTCATCTTCGACATGATCCAACGATTAAACAACTAAACACCCTTGCCGGTGGACATTGTGCGGGCCTTGAACAACGCTCCATGGAAAAGAGAATCCTTGGTAAAACGAGCTGGGAAATTTCTGTGATCGGCTTTGGAGCCATCAAGCTCCCTCTGATCTCTCAGAAAGAATGCGAAATTCTTCTGAACAAGGCTATCGATGCAGGAATTAACTTTGTGGACACTGCCGACTGCTATGGTGATAGCGAAGAGAAGATCGGCCTTGCATTGAAAGCAAGGCGCAAACAGTTCTATCTCTCCACAAAGATAGATGAACGCGATAGCATTGGGGTTCGTAAGAAATTGGAGCGCTGTCTTCGCCGGCTCAGGACAGACTGGATTGATCTGGTCCTCTTCCATGACGTTCGAGGCTCTGAATACGACCGGATATTTGATGCCGGCGGATTGGAGACCCTGGAAAAGGCCAAAAAACAAGGAAAGATCCTGGAAATCGGAATCAGCATCCACCACTCCCTCCCTATGATGAGGAAGGCCATTGAATCTGGGGTGTTTTCCGCTCTGATGGTTGCTTACAGCGCCTTTGATGAAGACCGCTTGGCTGCGGATCTTCTTCCCATGGCCCACAAAATGGGGGTGGGTTTAATCGCTATGAAGCCGCTGGCAGGCGGAAGACTGGCGGAGAGCCCTTCGTTTCCCAAGCATAAAAAATTCATCCAGGGAGAATCTCTCGCCCAGGTTTCGCTGCGCTACGTTCTTTCAAATGTAAGTATCACCTGTGCCATCCCTGGCATGATGGAACTTTATGAACTAAATGAGAACCTTCAAGTTGGGAGGCAGGCAAGGAAGCTGACAATAGAAGAGATCAAGGTGCTCATGGAATTCGTGGGGGAGGCAGGAAAGGGTTTTTGCAGAAATTGTGGGTATTGTCTTCCCTGTCCGGAGGGAATACCAATCCCCGACATTTTCCGCTTCGAAACCTACTATGACCAATATGATCTAAAAGAGTGGGCAAGAGAACAATATCGATCCCTTGTGGTGAATGCTGATGCCTGTTCCGGCTGTGAGCAATGTTTGGAGCTTTGTCCTTACGGGGTGGCCATTCCCGAAAGATTGAAAATCGCCCATAGGATTCTCCAATGATCATCTTCCCGGTTTTAAAACCAGCCAGGCCAGAAATTGCTTCAGAACCTCGCTCCCGATCTTCATAAGGCAGGCCTGAAGCGTTACCTTTGTGGAATCTCTTGTCAAGGCTCCAGACCCTCTCTTTCATTAACCAGCTCCTTGGTTATCTTTCCCTTTGTAGCTTAGTCTATGCCGGGTAGTTATGGCTCAGATGTGAAATATATGGGGCCATAAAGGATTTCTGCCTCTGAACCTGTATGCTGGGAATTTATGTATATAGCGACACTGCCTAAAGCGGGAGGCTCTTCCTTGAACAGTCTCTTATAATCCTCATAGGCGTTTCTGGACTCTTTATACCAATTCCCCAGGGGATCAGTCTTATCTCTAAGGACAATACATTTGAGCTTTGACCAGGCGGTGCTAGTTCCGCTCGTGCCTTTAGGTGTCTCGTTTTCCCACAGATAACCCAGTATTCTGGTATTCAGCTTGGCAGGAAAACGAGGAAAAAGCAGGTATATCTGACCGGCTTGATCGTCCGTTTCCTTTTTGCGAAAGTCACCCCCTTTGGGCAACGTGCGAGCCTGCCAAGACCAGTGGACATAGGGATAATCCTTGACGGATAATTCTAACTCCTTCTTGTAGCCAAAGGAGGATTCTTTGCTCAAAAGCTTGATGGAACCATCCTCCAGCTCTGCCTGAGGCAATCCTACCTTGACCTCCTTTTCGAATCCTACAGGGGTGTCACCATCGAGTGACCATTCAGAGACGATCTCCAATGCCCCCTGGGGTATGGTGAAATGGGGCTTGGTTTCGCCTCTGGCAAGGCCCATAGTAGATACTAAATAAGAAAGAAGTAAAAAAAGCCAAAACCTTGTCATCTTTCCCTCCTGTTTGGTAGTTGCTAGTATTTGCCCGGCCCCTCCCGCTCCACGATCAGCCTCAACAAAATGATCCTGAAATTGTTCCAAACAGCAAATGAATTGCTTTTACTATACCACAACCTGGAGCTATCCCAAAACCCTATTCATACACTTGCGAAATTTGAGATTATTGTTTATCATACGGCCTATCGTATCGGCTGACATCTGGAGTAAGTATGGATGGTATAGAAAAAAATATGCTGAATCTAAATCTCGCCCTAGACCTGCTAAGAGCCAGTTATAAGCCCCTCTTGGTTCTCTGTTTTTTTTCTGCGCTATCCCTATGCCTTTGCCACCCATTGTATTGCCTTCCTCTCCAAGGAGATAGTGAGCGTTACAAAAACCTCAGATATGAGATGGTAGATAAACAGATTACTGCCAGGGGTATCGAGGACGAGAATGTTTTGCAAGCGATGAGGGAGGTTCCCCGCCACCTTTTTGTGCCAGAACGACGCAGACCTTCTGCCTACGGAGACTTCCCTTTGCCCATTGGATATGGGCAGACTATCTCTCAACCCTATATTGTGGCCTTGATGACTGAACTGCTTAAGCCAGAAAAGGATCATGTGGCTTTGGAGGTGGGAACCGGTTCTGGGTATCAGGCAGCAGTACTAAGTCGGATAGTGAAAAAGGTCTATACCATGGAGATTATTCCTCCTTTAGGTAACGCTGCTGAAAAACGACTCAAAGAAGTAGCGTTTAACAATATTACGGTGAAAGTTGGCGATGGCTACTACGGATGGGAAGAATACGCCCCCTTTGACTGTATCATAGTAACAGCAGCCTCTGATCATATTCCTCCTCCCCTTATACAACAGCTGAAAAAGGGAGGTAAAATGACTATCCCGGTAGGTCATCCTTTCCAGGTGCAGACTCTTATGTTAGTAGAGAAATCAAAGGAAGGTGAGGTACAGGTGAAGAATATCTTGGCGGTCAGATTCGTACCGTTACGTCGGAAATGGAAATAATTCCACGACAGTGGAACATGTAATGTGGCCCCGCTCCAAACCGGATTTCTATCGCAGTGACGGCTAATCTGAACGAAATGTACTTAGAAGTTACAAAACTCTAGGAATGAAGCGAGCAGAATTATCTTGTTTCCCTTTCTTGCCCTTTTTTGTATCTCTTCAAGCTCCCTGGCCTATGAACTAATCCTGATGCGACTCTTCAGTATTGTCCAGTGGTATCACTTTGCGTATATGGTGATCAGTATAGCACTTCTGGGTTTTGCTGCCAGCGGCGCGTTGTTGGCTCTTATCCAGAGCAGAAGAAAGGAGGCCTTAACCCAGGAGCATTTTGCCTTCCTATTTTCCCTCATCTCATTTTTGCTTTTCATCTTTACTGTGGCAAGCTTCTATCTCGCTCAGACAATTCCTTTCTCTCCATTCCAGCTGGTCTGGCAAAAAACCCAGTATCTGTACCTGGCAGGATATTATGTGCTCTTTTTTATCCCTTTTTTCCTGGCAGGATGCTTTATTGGACTGAATTTTATGTGCTTCAAGAGAACCATAGCACGGGTCTATTTTTACAACTTGCTGGGCTCTGGGGCAGGAGTATTGATAGCCTTTCTTTGTTTTTATGTGATACCTCCGGCTCTGCTGCTTATAGTTTCAAGCTTTTTTGCGTTTTTAGGGCTCCTTTTTTCTGCCAAAACGAAGATAAGAAGAAAACCCTACCTTATACTGAACATAGCAGGTGCCCTCTTGCTCTTCATGTGCCTGATTAAAGGGGGGACTCCCTTGAAGATCTCCCCTTATAAAGGGATCAGTAAATGCTTGCAGTTGCCAGGGGCTGACCTGGAATATGAGAAATATTCACCCCTGGGATTGGTACAGGTAGTAGATGCACCTTCCCTGCGCTATGCACCCGGGCTGAGCCTTACATACACCCAGGGGCCACCCCCCCAGAAGGAGCTGTTTATAGATGGAAACTCTCATGGCGCAATAACCAATTTTAAAGACAACAAGGGTAATTTAGAGTATCTTGACTACTCCACGTTTGCTCTCGCCTATCATGTGATTTCTCCTCAGCGGGTGCTGGTCTTGAACCCGGGGGGCGGAAGTCAGGCTTTAGCTGCCCTTTATCACTCCCCTGCCCATATTCAGGTTGTTGAGTCCCATCCTGGTATCGTGAGTATTCTCAGGGGCCCCTTAAGATCCTTTTCCCAGAATATCTATAGCGGTTACCCCCATATTGAGGTGGATATAGCTTCTCCCCGGGAGTTCATAGCCAGAGACCTCAGGAAATACGATCTTATCCAGTTGGACCTAATTGGCACTTGGGGAGGACTGGGAGGAGGAATTTATGCCACCGGGGAGAATTATATGTATACGACACATGCCTTCCAGGAATATTTTGGGCATCTGAAACCCAACGGGATACTCAGTGCCTCTGCCTGGTTGAGCAGTCCTCCCCGCACCTTTCTAAAACTCCTGGCGTTAGCTGTTGAGACCCTGGATGCGACCGGTGGAGGAGATATTTCCTGCTCCATGGTAGCTATTCGAAGCTGGGCAACCGGGACCGTGCTTATAAAGAAAGGCGAGTTCAGGTTTGCAGAGCTTGTGAAGATAAAGGATTTTTGTAAGGAGAGGGCCTTTGATCTGGTCTATTATCCTGGAATTGACCCAGGAGAAGTTAATCATTATAGCCTACTGGAGAAACCTGTTTATTTTGAAGCTATCGGTAATCTGCTAAATAGTAATAAGCGCAATGCATTTTATGAGAATTATGTATTCAACATAAGGCCACCCACTGATGATAAACCCTATTTTTTCCACTTTTTTAGAGTATCCGCCCTCTTTTATCTTCTCGGGACTTTGGGTAGAGAATGGATTCCCTTCCTGGAGTGGGGGTATGTAATTCTGTGGGCTACCTTGGCACAGGCCGTCATTTTAGCCCCCCTCTTTATATTTCTGCCTCTCTTTTTCATCAGAGACAAGCAGAGAATATCTCCTTTAAGAAAGGGAAAAATCTTTCTCTATTTTAGCTTTCTTGGCTTGGCTTTTATGTTTATAGAGATGGGCTTCATCCAGAAATTTATTATGTTATTAACCCATCCCATCTTTGCCCTGGCTCTGGTGCTATTTACCCTGATGTTTTTCTCAGGGATAGGCAGCCTTTTGAGTAGCAGGCTGGGAAAGAGGAGCAGGTGGATTCCATTCATAGGAATACTATTCTTTTCCGGCATCTACATTATTTTCCTGGATGAATTGCTGCACATGTTTCTGCCATGTTCCCTTTTTTTGAGGTGCGTACTCGTTGTGGTCCTGCTGGCTCCCCTGGCCCTCTTTATGGGAATGCCCTTTCCCATTGGTCTACAGTTTATCTCAGATAGGCAGAGCAGTTATATACCTTGGGTGTGGGGAGTAAATGGGGTAGCTTCAGTGATTGCCCCTGTCTTGGGGAGTTTGTTGAGTGTGTGTCTGGGTTTTCATATAGTGATGCTCCTTAGTTTGTTGCTCTACGGCTTAGCCGGGTGTATTATCCGAGACCTATAGGTATCTTTATAGGCCAAGATCTTGGGATTTTCTTACAGACTTAGTGCTTTAACTCGTAAATTCGGTGACGTATTTTTAGCGTTAAGCCGCACGTCGATCAATCTTTAAATTATTGGCTGGGGGCCCAGGTCTCAGAACCGTGGCTCCTCACAGTCCATGCCAAAGGCCTCGGCAACTGCCCTCAGGGTCACCTTCCCTCTATATATGTTCAGCCCTTTCAGGAGTGCGCTATTGTGAGCCATCGACTTCTCAAGCCCATGATCAGCGAGCTCAAGGGCATAGGAAAGGGTGGAGTTGGTCAGGGCATAGGTCGAGGTGCGTGGTACCGCCCCAGGCATATTGCTCACGCAATAATGGACAACCTCATGGTTGATATAGATCGGATTATCATGAGTGGTGGGACGAGTGGTCTCACACACTCCTCCTTGATCCACAGCGATATCCACGATAGCTGATCCAGACTTCATCCTCCTCACCATATCCCTGGTCACGAGTTTGGGAGTCCTGGCACCTGGAATCAAAACAGCCCCGATGACGAGATCTGCGCTCAGGACCTCTTCCTCGATATTTGCCCGATTGGACATAATCGTAGTCACACTTCCCTTCATGATATCTTGGACGTAGGCCAGCCGGGTAGGGTTGATGTCGAGGATGCTCACCTGACAGCCAATCCCTGAAGCTACATGGCAGGCATTCGTGCCCACGATACCTGCCCCAATAATCGCCACCTTTGCAGGCGCAACCCCTGAGACACCACTCAGGAGGATCCCCCTGCCCCCGTTTTTAGCCTCCAGGCATTGTGCCCCTACTTGGACAGATAGACGGCCAGCCACCTCGCTCATGGGGGCCAGAAGAGGCAAGGAGCCGTCGCCAAGCTGGATGGTCTCGTAGGCTATGGACACAGCACCACTTTCGATTAGATGCCGGGTTAGTTTCTTGTTTGCTGCGAGGTGGAGGTATGTGAAGATGATCTGCCCCTCCCGAATGAGTGGGTACTCTGACTCAAGGGGTTCCTTAACCTTCAGGATCATATCCGCCCCTCCCCAGATGGAACTAACATCCTTGACGATCGTGGCCCCGGCTTCTCTGTATTCCCTGTCCAAGATGCCGCTTCCCATTCCTGCACCCCTTTCAACCAAAACCTTATGCCCGTGGGCCACAAAGGCTGACGCTCCTGCAGGAGTGATGGCCACGCGAAGTTCTTCTTCTTTGATCTCCTTAGGAATGCCGAGGATCATAAATGCTTGCTCCAGAAATGCTTAGCATAAGGTCGTCACTTGATACGTATCAGTATTGACACAGTGAGTCAAGTCGCTCTTAAACAGCCATCAATATTTTCCGCCGTGGTCCTTCTTCACCTGATCCCGATCAATCTCTCCATCCTTGGTTTTGGGCAGGGAATCCACGAAATCCACATATTGTGGCTTCTTGTACCGAGCTATCTTGGACCCCACAAATTCGCTCAGCTCCTTCGGATCCAGAGACTCCCCAGGTTTTAAGACGCACACGGCCTTGATNGCCTCACCCCATTTTTCATCNGGAACACCGATGACGCTGACTTCAGTAACCTTTTCGTGCTCGAGGATCGTTTTTTCCACTTCAGCTGGATATACGTTCTCCCCGCCCGGCTTGATCAACTCCTTCTCCGCCTTTCTCTTCACATACCAGAGGTATCCCTCCTCGTCAAACCGACCGACATCTCCTGTGTGGTGCCATCCGTTTCGAAATGTATAGGCGTTATCTTCATCCCGGCCCCAATATCCGAGAAAGACCAGGGGAGAACGGACGCAGATCTCACCAGGGGTTCCCACTGGAACCTCATTGTCATAATCGTCAAAGAGGGCTACTCTTACGAAAGGAGAGGGTTTTCCGGCACTACCCGGTTTTTCTTGTATGAGACCCCCGCTTACCCCCATGACCTCTGTCTGTCCGAATCCGGTTGCGTAACAGGCGTTCGGCACAAGCTTTAAAAACCGCTGAATATTTTCCGGGTGGTCAAGCCCTGAAACGTTTCGAATACTCGATATGTCATAAGAGCCCTCCTCGTATTTGTCCATGAGCATCTTCAGGATCGGGGCAAAGTTGAAAAAGGTCGTGCCTTTTTCCCTCTCAATTAATTGAAGCGCCAGTTCCGGGTCAAAACGTTCGATAATAACGTTTTTCCCTCCGGCGTGCATCACGGCCATGGCCAGGGCCAGGCCTGCAATGTGAAAGAGGGGGAGGATGCAGATGTGACAGTCATCAGGCCCAAGATTATTTTCGTACATCATCGCCAGGTTTACAAAGACAATATTGGCCTGGCTCAAAAGGGCACCTCGTGGACGTCCTTCCACGGCAGCGGTATGAATAATCACAAATCCTGACTCCGCGGGGATGTCGATTTGCTCTTGAGCGCCATCCTCGGAATAAAGTTCCTCAAAGGGGCGGAATCCTTCAGGCACCTCTCCCCCGCCTATAGTATAGCATCTTTCAATAGATTTAACTTTACTGGTGGCCTCTGCCACGGTTTTGTAGTAATCCGGGCCGGCAAAGACAAACCGCGGGGTGCAGTCATTTAAGACATATTCCACCTCATCCTGCTGAAACCGCCAATTAACAGGGAGCAAGATGGCACCCATCTTTGCAGCGGCCCCATAGAGGATCATGAATTCATCGCAGTTGTGGGCAACAACTCCGAGTCTATCCCCTTTCCGAATGCCTGATCTGAGAAGACCTGCGGCCAGCTTGTCGCACCTCTCTTTAAATTGCTTGCTTGTTAGCCGGATATCGTTGAACACAACAGAATCTCGATCAGGATAGATCTGAGCATTACGGCAGATAAAATCATAAACAGTATAGTCATAAAGTCCCATAAAGTCTCACCTCCTTAACCCGGATAAGCCGGAATTCAAAAAGTTTACAGAGTTGATTCTCGGATTTGGTCTCCCTTCTGCGGATGCACGCCCCATGAACTGTTAGTGTTCGAAGTCTACTCCGAGACATAGGGAAGGGGCCAGATCTTGAAATAATCCCGTATCCTGATCCATACCCCCACAAGTCCCTCTGGTTCAAAGACGATGAACAGGATGATGAGCCCACCAAAGACAAACTCCTTCATGGGTCCAAGGAGTATAGTGATGTTGGGATCATAGACTACTGCCAGATAGCTGACAATGAGATCCAACAGAATGGGTATAAGGGTAATGAAAATGACCCCGAAGACCGTACCGACCAGTATCCCCAGACCTCCAACCAGGACCATGGCTAGAAAGATGATAGAAATAAGAAAGGTATAGTCTTCGGGGATTGCCGTTCTGAGGAGTGCAGCAAAGAGGGCCCCGGCTACACCCGCATAAAAGGCACTGATGGCAAAGGACAGGAGCTTGTAGCGGAAGATCGGTATACCGATGATCTCTGCGGAGACATCGTTGTCCCGAACGGCGATAAAGGCGCGGCCGATCTTCGAGCGAACAATATTTTTGGCTCCCCACATCAAAAAAACCGTCAGGACAAAGAGGAGCAAGAAGAAGGCCCTGTTAGTTTCCAGGGAGATTCCGAAAAATACGGGTGTTGGAAGTTCAATCCCCCTTATACCTCGAGTAACACTATCCCAATGAATGATGATGTACTCGATCACAAACTGAAAGGCCAGGGTTGCTACCATGAGATAGAATCCCTTGATACGAAGGGAAGGAATGCCGACAATGATTCCAAACAGGGCGGCTACCAGGCCACCAAAGAGAATAGTGACAGCAAAGGGACATCCGAGCTTTGTTATTAAAAGGGCTGAAGTATAAGCACCAACTCCCATAAAAGCTGAATGACCGAGGGAGAGGAGGCCGGTAAATCCGAACAGGAGTTGGAGCCCGATGGCAGCTATGAGGTTGATCAGGATCAGGTTCATGATGAAATAATGATATTCATTCGCATAGAGTGGAGTGAGAGCGACAAGGATAAGAAGAATGGCAAACCATGTCCTCTTGAATCGGGTGCGAAAAATCCTTTCGTCTTCTCTATAGCTGAACACAGAGGTAGAGGAGAAATAGTCATTATAAATCTCAGACAGTGATCTCACTCATACACCTCCTCAAGGGCAACAGTCCCCCTAAAGGTTGAGATTCGGCCGTCTTCATAGTGTATCTGGATGTCCAGATCATGTTCTTTCTTGGATTGGTAAAGATCTTCGATTAGGGCGTGGTATCGCTCGTTCACAAAAGCGCGCCTTACCTTTCTCGTCCTCGTCAATTCTCCATCATCAGGATGAAGCTCTTTGAGAAGGATGGTGAATCGCTTGATCCTGATGTTTTCCGGAAATCGCTCGCAGATCTTTCGTATCTCATCTTGCACCAGTTCATAGACCTCATGTCTCTGGGAGAGATCCTGGAACGTGGTAAAGGAAATCCCTCTCTTCTTGGCCCAGTTTCCCACGTTCTCCAGGTCAATGCTCACGATGGCTGTAACATAAGGCCTTTCCCCCCCGCAGACCATGGCTTCATTGATGTAGGCGCTGAATTTCAGCCGGGTCTCAATGTCCTGGGGAGCAAACTTAGTGCCATCTTCGAGGGTCATGATGTCCTTGGCTCGATCGAACACATAGAGGTGTCCGTCCTCGCCGAAATATCCGGCATCACCAGTCCGAAGGTAACCATCCTCAGTAAAGCCTTCTTGAGTGGCCTTCTCATTCTTGTAGTAACCCAGGTGAACGTTTCTCCCTCGCACGAGGATCTCGCCATCCTCCGAGAGCTTAATATCCACGTCCGGGATAGCCACTCCCACCGTCTCGGGCCTCACGTCGTCCTCCCAGTGGGTGGTAGCGATTCCGCCGCATTCAGATTGACCGAAAACCTGGCGAAGGTCGAGACCCAGGGACTTGAAATACTTAAAGACCTCCGGCGAAATGGCCCCACCCCCTGTTATGGCCACCCTCACCCGTCCAAGCCCGACCTTGTTCTTAAGGGTTCGAAGGACAAAAAAGTTCAGGATA